>Ga0265339_10000028_pt1 | contig 152096 bp, 132 predicted proteins | sample 4CB219metaG_FD_202085 | JGI IMG/M metagenome (GOLD analysis project Ga0265339, IMG submission 202085) | Rhizosphere microbial communities from Carex aquatilis grown in University of Washington, Seatle, WA, United States - 4-CB2-19 metaG | ecosystem: Host-associated > Plants > Roots >...
GGGAACGCCTCCGCGCCATGATCGCTGAGGAGAACTCGAATACGCCCTCCCTGCCGGAGGGAGTCGCAGCCAAGGATCTTACACTGGATTGGTTCGTAACCAATCGTCACATTCCGATGATGACCTGTCGCGCAACAACCAAGAAGAGGACTGAAATTGAGATCAAGAGATACATTCTGCGTCAGTTCGGGAATCGACATCTAAACGAAATCGGGTTGTTCGATCTGCAGACGCACCTGAACAAGCTCGCTTTGAACTTCTCTGATTCCGTTGTGCGCCACGCCTACACGAACATCCGATCAATCTTGAATAATGCCGTGGATCTCGATTTCATCGCAAAATCTCCAGCTCGCCGCCTCCATATGCCGGAGACTCGAACACCCGATAAGTCTGTGATTCCGGCCGCGACCATCATGCAATTCATGGACGCCATCACCGACTCTATGGATCGTTGTGCATTCGCCATCGCGGTATTTTGTGCATTGCGGACCTCAGAGGTCTTCGGGCTCACTTGGGGCTGCTGCCGGGGAGAATATCTCGCTGTCGAACACACGGCATTTGAAGGGATATTGCAGGCAAACACCGTCAAGACGACCGATAGCAGAGCACTCGTTCCAATTCCGGATCTTGTGCGGCCGTTCATCGAGAATTGGCGCAGTCTTTGCGAAGACACCACACCCGATGCGCTCCTATTTGCGACCAAGGGGAAAAGGGCGCGCAAAGGGCAGCAGGTGCCATTCGAATCGACAAATTTCATGGAGCGCCGGATCTATCCAATTGCAGACAAGCTCGAAATCCCGCGCCGCCTGGTCAAGTTCCAGGTGCTCAGGAGAACGGTCTGCACTGATATGCAGTCATTCGGCACCATGAAGGATGCTCAAACGGCACTTCGCCATCAAAGCATAAACACAACAGCCAATATATATATGCAACCGGTGCCGAAGAGCGTTACATCCGCTCTGAATGCCAGGACGAAGGCTGTGTTCGATTCTTCAACAACTCAAGCGAAGTGATCGGGAGACACGCGACGTCGAGGTCGCTGTGCTCATTTGAGCGTAAGGGTTCGAATCCCAAGAGGGGGATATGGAGAGCATTACAAGACGTTTCTAATCCAGCTGTCCGGGGTGGAATTGAACCCACGTCTCTAAGACCCCTATGCCTACCGGTCGAAAGCAACCAACTGCGATCAAAACCTTGGAACCAGCTTCGAATAGCTTGGACGCGGGCTAATCGAGCGCAAACCCTTTCGTTCTTTTCGGAAGATCGAAAACGGGATTGAATGAAAAGAGATTGAAGCCGTTTTCGAGACGATGTAGAGGGTTCGGCGTGGACCGAATGGGCTAGCTTTTCTTTTTGATGATCTTCTCTCTTTCCACCAGAGCGGCCACACTGAGGTCATTAAATACCGATGCCTCAAAAAGCGACTTACTGCCCGCATTCCGCCTCAACTCGGGTAGCCTCCGCTTGACTGCACGGTAGCTGGCTAGCATTTCCGGGACGTTGGTAGTCCGGTCAGGCTGACGGAAGATGTTGCGCAATCCGACCATGACTCCCTTCGGCCTTCCTTTGTGGATCTGGGGGTCGATGCCATTGATATCGCTCGTTGATTGCAGTGTGCGATAAGCCTTCTTTTCGAACACGAAAACCCGGTGCCCGCCTTTGGTCACAATTGAACGGTAGAGCGCTAGACCAAGTTCAAGGGGCATGTTGAAACGAGGAATCCCGGCTGAAAGCTCAATTCTTGAAAGATCGTGGATCGAAACGTCCGATTCCTCAATAAGCTTTACGATCCTGTCGAGTCGTCCTTGGTTTGGCACGGCGAGCGTTGCATTAATTTTCAAACCGAGTTGCGTGAGACCTACGATGTATGCGACGTATAGATCTTCGAATCGATCATCGTAAGGGATGTTGAGAAAGACAGACCGGATGTCCTTGTTTCTTGCCACAATACTTACCGTCGCCCGCTTACTTTCGAGGTTGAACGCTTCGTGCCGGATTTCTTCTTGGTCGCCGCTACTCGGGATTTGCCGCTCGAGCGCTTTAGAGCCCTTGCGTTAGGCGGCGAGGTAGCGACGAAACGCTTTTTAGTTTTTGTGGTAGACGGCGAGTTCATGATAATGCGCACCGAACTGACGCGCTTGGGGCTCAAACCCAGTTTGCGGCCCATCTCGTCTGCAGACGGAACTCGATTCGTAATTACATACGTCGGCATGGAGACATTATAGGCTGTTTCCGAATCTAAAGGGCACGTGTTTTCGGAATTCTCTCCTTTGCAAATTCGGCACTCTTTGCTTAGGGAAGTTCAATTCTCAACGCTCTGATATCAGAATGAAGCCGTCGAACTCCGCTCAGCGCATTTGGATGGCACCTCCGCATTTGGTCTCTCTTTTGACAAAAGCAAGGTGTGTGCCCCCGGATGTAGTCTTTCTGTAGGAGGGCAGCTCTTATTAGAGGCCAAGTGTCGAAATGGTGTGCCAAGGTACGAAGGAGCGCACTTGTTTTGGTTCGATCGGGATGCTGACCGTACGACTCAAGCAGGCCCGTGGCAAGGTGAGCATACTCCAACCATGGCCATATAGGGAAATAAAGCGCCTCTCGCGCGACAGAAAATAACCGTCGAGCGACCAAAACAGCAAGAGCACGGCAAAGGATATGAAGAGATAACGTCGATCAATTTGCCTGAAGGTCAAAGCGAGCAGTCCACCGGTCAGAGTCACCGCCCATCCCTTCAGGAGGAATGAATTCCCTGCCATTCGGTTGATCGCCGCTTGAATAAACTCCAAATGCTTGATCTTTGCGTCCATGTCTTACCTTGTTGGTTCTCCTTCTGGATATCGAAGCGAGCCCATCGCAGGTAAGTGCTAGTCTTACCTATGATGCAGCCATGATAGCCAACTCGATTCCTCATGTCAAACTAATCCTTACGTGTGCAACAAGGGGGTACTCATGTCTCTTCTTCGCCTGAGCAACATGCTGCGGGAACGAAGAGGCGGTCGCGGAGTCCGAGAAGTAGCGACCGAAGTAGGAGTTAGTCCGGCCACTCTTTCCAGAGTAGAGGCTGGTAAACTTCCTGATTTACTCACGTTCAGAAAGCTGTGCAGTTGGCTAAAGGTCGACCCGGCGGAAATTCTGGAGATTTCTGAAGAAACCGCCCAAGCTCCAATGGCAGCAGTTCACTTACGTGCCGACGTATTACTCTCCCAAGAGGCCGCCAGCGATCTAGCGCAATTGATTCTGGTCGCGCAAAGAGAGCTCGCTCGTCGAACACGGGAGCAAAGGACCGATGTTTCGACGTGGTTTTAAGACTTCATCCGAAGAAACTGCGCTCAAGATTCGGCGCAAACTCGGAATTGCGCTCCACGCACCAGTGAGCCCCGCCGCAATCGCAGCAATCCTGGCGATTCCGATTGTGACGCCAGACGAGCTTAGTGAACTTCGGGAAGACGTTCGAGACCGTTTGATGGGGGATCACTCTGACACCTGGTCGGCCATCACGGTATCCGATGGGCAAAAGCACCTGATCATCGTCAACTCAACGCACGCGCCGTCTCGAACGAATAGCAGTCTCGCCCATGAGCTCGCTCACGTTATCCTAGGCCATGAACCCTCGATGATGTTCATGACACCGCAAAGCGGTATAGCCTTGCGGACCCACAATAAAGATCAGGAGGATGAAGCGAACTGGCTGGCGGGATGCATTCTCCTGCCGCGGGATGCTCTCCTTCATATTCGCCGGAGTGGCATTGGCGACGACCAGGTTTGCAGCGAATATGGCGTGAGTCTGAAGATGTTTCGCTTTCGCATCAATTCAACTGGGGTCGACGTGCAAGTCCGAAGGGCTGGACGATATCGTTCATCTAATTATCAATAGGGATATTGTCTGTTCTCGAAATCTGAAAGTTATTGATCCGATGGTGGAAGCGGCGGGATTCAAACCTGATACTTGTCAATTCCCACCAACATTATCCTATAGCCGTGTAAAGAGTAAGGAAGTTCTAATGATGGTGATGTGCACGTGCCTCTGCGAGTCCAATCTTTGCATCGTTAAAATCCGGCCTCAGCGAAAGAGCCATTCTATACTCGGAGATTGCTGAGTCGAAATCGCCTCTCGCCATGTAAAGAGCGGCGATGTTGCTGTGAGCTTCCGGGTATTTTGGATTCGTAGCTATCGCCCTTCTGTAAGCCGAGAGCGCGCTTGCATAGCGGTTCTTGTGGAACAAAGAATTGCCAAGTCCGAGTTCCGCCTCGCAATCTCTGGGGTTGAGGGCTACAGCCTTTTTCGATTCTTCAATTGCATCGTCGTACTGACCGGTCTTGTCCAAAGCGGTACCGAGGTACTTATGAACATTTGCGTCATTTGGTTTTAGAAATGTCGCCTTTCTATACTCGGCAATGGCGGACCTTGGGTCACCGCTCAGATCGTAGGCGGTTCCAAGATTCACGTGCGGCAGATCCCACGAAGGCCTGATCGCAACCACATTCCGGAACTGAGAAATGGCTAAGCGGTACTGGGCCTTTTGCAGAAGGCCTTCCCCTAGGACCTCCTGGGATTCTACGGAAGCCGGAGCCAAATTTACAGCGGTCTTCGCTTCAAGAATGCCGTCATCGTACCGTGACACCTGAAAAAGCGCCACAGCAAGGGCGCGGTGGGTAGCGGAATCGTCAGGCTTAAGAGCTATGGCTGCTTTTAAAGGTGATATGGCTGCATCGTATTGCCTGTTCTGGAGCAAAGCGTTTCCAAGTCCAGAGAAGGTCCCTGCGTCATTATGACCTAACTGAATTGCGCGTCTGAATTCGGGGATGGACTCGATGAAGCGGCCTTCCAATGACAAAACACCTGCGAGATTACTCTGGGCATCAAAGTAGTCGGGTTCAAGACTCAGCGCCTTGCGAAACTCCAATATGGCAGGATCATATTGATGTTCCGAAGTGAATGAAATTCCGAGGCCCAGATGAGCTTCAGGAAATTTCGGTTTGAGCACAAGTGCCCTTTTGAATTGGACGATGGCGTCATCGTGTCGCCCGAGCTTATAGAGGGCCATTCCCAAATATCTGTGTGCGTCTGGGTTTTGAGGTGCAAGAGCGATGGCCTTGCTAAGTTCTACGCTAGCTGCGTCGTCTTGCCCTTTGGTTCCAAGAGCTATGCCCAAATTGATGAGAACTTCTGCGGGGCGGTCAGGATGTAATGATAATCCTTTTCTGAATTCGAAGATGGCCTCATCCACATGGCCGCAACCGAGAAGCGCTTGAGCCAGGCCCAGATGAGAATTGACATAGTCAGGATTGATGGAGATGCTCCGCCGATACTGTGCAATCGCCTCTTCTGTGAGTCCCTTCTTCGCAAGATTATCTGCGAGGATGTATCTGGTTTCCCACGAATTAGGCTCGATCGAAAGAACCTTCTGGAACTGCGCAATGGCCTTGTCGTTTTGGCCTCGCTTCCAAAAGATCGCGCCCAAATGACTCGCCGCGTCGGCGCTTTCGGGGTTAAGCGATATCGCCGTTTGATATTCAAAGATCGCTTCGTCGGGCTTATCGACACTTGCCAAAAGGTTACCCAAATGAGTATGTGCATCTGGGTATCTCGGAGCCAGAGAGATGCACGTCTGATATTCCTCCTGAGCTTCCTCAATTCGTCCCTGTAACGTAAGAGCATCCCCGAGAGTCAGGTGTGCCGACCACATGCCGGGCTTGAGCGCGACAGCCTGCTTAAGCTCTTGAATGCCCTTTTCGACTTCACCTTTTGCAATAAGGACACTGCCCAAACTGCTGTGGGCGTCGGCGTAGTCAGGCTTAAGTGCGATCGCTTTCGTGTATTCAGAGATCGCTTCTGATTGTCTCTGCTTAACGGCCAATGCGGAACCAAGGCTAAGGTGAGAGCCGGGATCGCTTGGATTCAGAGCAACGGCCTTTGTAAGTTCGACTAGGGCATCGTCGTAATCAAGCGTCTTGATGAATGTGAGACCCAAGTTGTGGTGAGAGTCACTGTCATCTGGTTTTAGTGCAATTGCTCTTCTGAAGTTGTCGAAAGCGTCGTCGTAAGCACCTTCTTCGTAGTACACATTCCCGAGATTGTTGTAACAACTAAACAATCGCGAACCTGGCTGAAGAGCAATGGCTTCGCGAAATTCAGCGATTGCGCTCTCCGCTTGCTTTTTATGGGCGAGGGATTTTCCGAGATTGGAATGTGGCATCCAGTCGTGAGGATCAATTGCGATTGCTTTCCTGAATTCCTCGATGGCATTATCATCATCACCCTCGGCCTGCAATACGAGCCCCAAGTAGTTGTGAGCTTCCGCGTCGGCCGGCTTGATGACGGTCGCTTCCCTCAATTCGGCCACCGCTTCTTGAAAGTGGTTAGCCTGGGATAGTGCGAAGCCAAGATTAGCATGCGCCCAGGCAGAGTCCGGCTTCAGTGCGACTGCTTTGTTTCCCTCCGCAATCCCTTCGGCGGGCCTGCCGACTATTGTGTAGAGCATAGCTAAATTGCTGTGCGCGGCAAAGTCGTTGGGTTTAAATGAAAGAATCTCCATCTGATCTTCGATGCAAGCGCCGAACTCTCTAAGGTTAAAGTGGGCCAGGCCACGATAAGAGTAGAGCGCATCAGGATCGATCAACTCTTGGGGGATCTCAGATTCTCGCAAAGCAGAGTCGAAATATGAAAGAGCACCGTTATTGTCTCCGGCACTGTATTGGGCAACGCCTACTACCAAGAACGTCAAATATCCTAATTGTTTCGAAATCCGTTCTTGGATTGTGAATGACTCCAGTTCGGATAGCGCTACTTTGATCGTTTCACTGTCGTTCTTGAGTTGCAAAATTGACGACGCACCCTTGTTCCGGACGAAGACATGGAAAGTGATCATCGCGGTGGTTGAGGTTTTGTCGTAGTCTCCCCACAGCACGATAGTGGCCTTTCGCCCTTGCGCTTCTTTCGATGCGGACCTCAATCCTTCTTCTTGCTCCCAGGGCAGGAACTGATCAAGATGCTCGACTCGGATATTTGGGAACTGTCTGGTGGCTGATTCTAAGTTTTCAATTATCGTGCGCGTCACACGATACTCTGGATCTTTGTGGTCAAAATTCGCTACCAAGATGATGATCTTTTCGGGCAATTGGCTCTGGTAGTAGGATTGACCCGCTACAAGGACCGCGGCCACGACTGGAGCAGCTACTATGGCTAATCCCAAATACTTGCGAGTTGGTTTCGAGAGGCTTGGCAAACTATAAGGATGACCTGAAGCCGAGAGGATTGGGGACTGCCTGCGAGAAAAGAAGGCAAGAATAACGAGACGACAGACTCCCGCGGCCGCAAGCAAGCCGCTGACCCATTTAAATGTTGGCAGCCAAGCACTCAATCGCGCGACAGACGATCCAAATTCACTAAGGAGGTTGCCGCCCATCCAGAAGATGAAATTGGCAAGAAGACCGCTGAGCACATTGTCGTGCCAGATCTTCTCGATGCTCGGGGCTATCCGCACAGCGAGTCTGTGTGCGAGCTGCCTCATCGTAGGCCCCCAAATTATGGCTCACATCTTATGTTGACCTTTCGAATCAATATATTCTCAACGGCGATTTTAGGAAAGCTTTCTCGTGGATGCTCGCAGGAAAATGCTGATTCTAGTGTCGTGGTATTGAGATTCTCAAGACTTCCCTTCTACGGTCATGGACCCGATGAGGTAACCATAGAATTTCAAAATCAAATCATTTCCCCTCCGGAGCCAGATTTCTCTTTTTCGACATTGGCCTTGCGGAGTCTTGCGCCCACTTAAAACCCATTGAAGTTTATACAAACTTAAAGCTTGTGCGCCCAATTGACCGAAGCTCCAAATCTGAATTGGAAACGCGCCGGCAAGCGATCCTGTTTTCGGCCTCCTGCGAGGCACTTGCGCGCAAAAGCATCGACTACGCTCAACACATGTATCACTCGGCCAGCCGCAATCGCATCGTGCACACGCAATTTCGTTTTCAAATGCGGTGAAGTGCGGTGAAGTTCTATTTTGGGAATTTGTAAGTCATTCATTCGATGGTGGACGCGGTAGGAATCGAACCTACAACCTGTCGGTTAAGAGCCGAATGCTCTGCCAGTTGAGCTACGCGTCCAGGTGATCGGAATTAAGCCATGCGGCGGGAGAATCGAGGCACGGTTGGAGCAGGCGGATGTCCGCTGCTACTTGAAAAATATAGCACAAACAGAGGGGGATTCCAAAGACAGGGCGGGCGCTGAGGATATCTAGAACGTGAAGGTGAAGCCGGCGCGAACGCCGCGCTGATCCTGCGCAAAGATCAACAGAGAGCCGTCGCTCAACACAAAAGGACGATAGCCTTCCGCCAGCATGTTGTGGACATCGAGCAGGGCCTCAATGCCACCAACACCGTCGCGACTCACATGGATGGGCTGACGCAGATGCAGGTTGAGATAGGGTGCATCCGCGTCTTCGGCGAAGGGCGCCGTCAGGGTGACCGTGTCTTCCGGTTGCCAGCGGTAGCTGGCGCGCCACCTGGTTCCGGTGCCGTCTAAAATGCCGGAGAGCGAGAGCGCGTAGGTTTGCACACGGCGCGGGTGAACCGCGCTGAGAGCCTGATTCAAGCTGGCGGGGTGCACGGAGGCCGGAATGGCCAGTGCATCCGCGTTGGAGTAGCTGAGGCGCACGCGACTGCCTGCGGGAAGGCGGCGCTCCACTGCAGCCATGACGCCGGCGCCTGAAAAGTCAGGACCGGTGGTGCGCATCAGACCGCTGACCCGATCGAAGAGGGCTCCTTCGACGGCGGCTTCGTCGCCCGGAGCGAAATGCGCTGCGGCTTCGATGACTGGATTCCGCAGGCTATCTGCGAACAGGAGGACGGCAATGGTGGATGCATCTGTTTGCCGTTCCCAGCCGATTTCCTGATGAAGACCGTGTTCGAGGGCCAGGCTGCCATTGCGGAGGCCGAGTTGCGGAAGAGTGTAGGCGGCTCGCGATTCGTCGAGGCCGGGCGCAGCAGAAACAGCCGTAGCCATGCGATAGCGAATGGTGGAATTGCCATCACGCCAGCCAAGGGAGGCGAAGGGCTGAGCGGCAACGACGGTGTTCGGCGAGTTCTGCGCGAAGGTGGCCAGCACCTGCTCGGAGCCCACTTCGCCTTCAAACTCGTCGCCGAGATGGATCGTCTCCGAAGTGCGAATGGCGGCCTCGTCGATGCCTTCCGAACCCCGCGTTTCAATCTCAGGATGAATGCTGACCGCGGCGACGGACTGAACCGAGCCGGCAAAACCAAGATCCTGGCGGAAGCCAAGCATCGATTCCATGCCGGCATCGGAGGTGGGATCGAAATCCACGCGAGCCAGCAGTTCCCGGCTATTTGCTGGAGTGTCTTCGATGGAAACCGTCAGACGTTCGCCGCTCTCACCGAAGGTGCCTTCTTCTCCAGTGGCCATGAGGCGGGCCTTGAGCTTGGGTTGCGCATTGGAACCATCGGAAACAAGGACCAGGGGTCCGTCTTCAAGCCAGCGCAACAAGGGGCGATTGGCGGCGGAGCGCAGTGTCCACTCCCAATCGTCCTTCTGGGCGTTGGTGGCGCGCGGCTGAGCCGGCAGCCACTGCATCACTTCATAGAGGGTATTGAGGGTGAGGTTGACGATCGTACTGCGGTGAACGCGGACATTTTCCCGGAGCGACGGCAGAAATGCGGTGCCCATGGCCTTGACCGCGTAGCGGCCAGGCGCAATAGAGGGAATATTGAACTGTCCTTTGTCGTCGGTGTAAACGATAGCGAGGACGCTGAGGTCGGGACGCAGCAACTGTACAACGGCGCCAATCTGCGGCACTCCGGCGGAGTTGCGCACCACGCCCGTAACTGATCCAGGAGCTGCCCCGTTGACAGGAACGCTCCCCGCAGCAATCAGCGCGATGAAGAAGGCGAAATGAAGCCTACGCATCATCAATCGTGTTTGTCACCCAGCGGCGTCCCTGGCAGACTGGTTCCGAAAAGTGCCCGTGCAAGTCTACCGATCTAATGCCGGTTGACCCATGTGCACGGGGATACATCTATTCGACGACAAAAGGTGCCGATTGTGCAATCTCTTGTTTTGAGATTTCGTCGTTCACCTTGATTGTCACCTTGTACTTGCCGGGCTGCAAACCAGCCATGGGCAAGGTGTTTTCAATGGTCATTTGATCGCTGTGCGTACCCAAATCCTTTGAATTCAAGCGCTTTTCGAGCAGCACGCTATTGTTAGACGTATCGACGATCTGATAGGTAACCTGCGCTTCGTTACTCTTGGTTGCGTCGTCGATTCCGAGATTGTAGACCTGCATCCAGAAGTTCAAATCCTGGCCGCGTTTGAAGCTGACGGGCGTAGCCGGGTTGGCGCTGACGCGCGGGCAGATCTTTGTATTGCCGATCACACAATTGCCGCTGCCGATATCGTGAGACGACACAGAATTCATGTGGTCGGCGAGGATCAGCGACGAAGTTGCCAGCTTTTCATCGCGGAAAGTGGGAACTTCGAGGGCCCGGCCATAAATTCCGATGTGGTCTGTGTTGTTGACGTCCTTGATTGCAATGTCGAGGCGGTAGAGGCCGGGGGGCAGAGGCACAGCCTTCCAATAGACCGACTGGCGATCCAGCGATTTTTCCAGCAATTCCGCAGGCTGCTCGATTTCGACGGTATCTTCGAAGGTCTGCACCGTCTTGTGCATGATGGTGGTGACCTTGCCCAGGATGTTGACCACGCCTCGGGCCACACCATCCTTCGTCACGAATGTGACGTCGCGATTCTTGATCTGCACCGTAATGGGAATCAGAACGGTATTGTCGGTCACCTTCACGAAATCCGTGCGGACATCAAACGGGAAGATCGGCCCATTGATCAGCTTGTGCTCGGAGATGAAGTTATCGAGATCCTTGAACTTGACTGGTGGAGGGGCGAAGAGCTTGGCCGCCGTTTCAATGCGGTCAAACTGCTTGGAGGCCTGCGAGTTGCCCAGGGGGCCCGTCCCGAGACTTTCGAATCCGCCCTTGAAGCGGTCGGCCTTCTTTGCCTGGCCCATCTCCTCCCACTGGGTGAGCCCCATGCCTGGAACGTGCGAAAGAGCGTCTTTTTCGCCGCGATCGATGGTGAAGTGATAGTCGCCGCACATGCAGGTGTCAACGAACTCGATGTCAAGGTTGTCGCCGACGCCCTCGAGGTAACGGTAGTGCCAGACCTCGAACGGGAAGGTCGATGTTTCACCGCCGCCCTCATCCATGGGGCGCTCGTAGGCGCCGCCGGAGGGATGGGAATCGATGGAGTCGGGCGCGCCGAAGGAGATATAGATGTGGCCGCGGTCGGTCTTCCAGCCGGGCTTGCCCGCGGCATAGTGCTCGTTGGCGTATGCGATGCGGCGGTAGTGTTCTTCGCGGAACTCGTTGTCAGGGGAGTCGGGGTTGGGATTGCGCCGCAGCCAGAACTGTTCGATGAAGGAGTCCCGCTCCTCGTCATTGCTCAGGTTTTTGAAGGCTTTACGTTCTTCGTCGGAGATGATGTAGGCGACGTCCTGGTTGAGCCAGGTGTTATAGGCGCCCTTTAACTCCTGTCGAACTGCGCTTTGCGCCTTGCGCCGCTCTTCGTCGCTTCGCGAGCGCTTGAGGGGGTCGACTTCCTGGTCCGGGCCGGTGGCAGACTGAGCTTGCGGGGACGGGTCGGTGGATTGCTGGGCGTGGAGACCCCGAATGGGAACAAAAACCAGGCCGCAACCCAATGCGACATAAAGGACGGTACGACCGTTAAACATCATTGCCTCAAATACTCCTGCGTGCCTTATTTTACGGGTCTCGGCGAGGCAGAGCAAGGATTCGAATGGTTTCGCTCGTCCCTTGGACTCACAAGAGCACGAAAGGTAAACCGAAATCGCGAAAAAGCGCTTCGGATCAATTGCCTCGGGAGGGCGATTCTGAGACGATAAGGCCAGTCCTTCGTCAAAGGGAACAAACCCTAACAGTCCGTGGCAAGGGCCGACGCCCTCCCAGAACGTGGTGCGGACGCCGCGTGGGAAGCCGGCAGACCGGGGGAGATGGACCTCCGGCCCGCGTGTCAGGCGAAACCGGACTTAAGAACGGCATTCGGGGGAATGTCGACGGGGCTGGGAACCGACTGCGCAAAGATTGCGTAGACTAACACTGGAGATGTCTGGAGCAACCACTTCACATGAAAAAGATACTTCTCATTGTCGGCGCAGTCATTGTGACCGCTGGACTTGTCGGCTTTATGGTGTACAAGCAGCAATCGGGCTATACCAAAGTGTTGACCGCAAAACTCGTGAAGCAGGATCTTGCGACCGTGGTGAGCGGCACCGGACAGATCAAGCCCAAGACCTATGCGAACCTGGGTGCGACATCGATGGGACGCATCACCCACCTTTTTGTAAAAGAGGGTGACCATGTAAAGAAGGGCCAGTTGGTGGCCACGGTGGAAGCCGTGCAGCAAGAGGCATCAGTCGCCGGCCAACAGGCAACCATCGCCGCGGCGAAGACGGACATTGCTTCCTACGTCGCGGCCGAGAAGACGGCCGAGGCCAACGTGCAACATGCGGAGGCCGATCTGGAGCAGAAGAAGCTGGACTGGGAGCGGGCCCAGGGACTCTACTCTTCCGGCATTCTGGCCAAGCAGGACTTTGACGCCAAGAAAGCCGCGTATGACACCGACGTGGCGTCGCTGGCGCAGGCAGTCGCGCAATTGAATCAGGCCAAAGCGCAGACGGACTCGCAGCGCGGGCACCTGCAGACGCAGATCGCGACCCTGAGAGCCAACCAGAACGCGCTCGATCTCACGCAGGCGGTTGCGCCGTTCGACGGTATCGTGACCAATCAGCCGGTACGCGAAGGCGAGACGGTGGTCGAAGGCATCCAGAACACGGAAGGTTCCACGTTCATGACCATCGCGGACATGAGCGTGATCACCGCCGAGGTGAAGGTGGATGAGACGGATATCGTCAACATTCAGATCGGTCAGCCGGCCGATGTAACTGTCGATGCGATTCCCGGGAAGGTCTTCAAGGGACACGTGACCCTGGTGGGCGACCAGGCCCTGCTCCGCTCGACAGGCGTGGCAACGTCGCAGTCAACCACCGGAACGGAAGAGGCCAAGGACTTCAAGGTGGTGGTTACCCTGGACCAACCGTCCGATGAATTGCGCCCCGGCCTTTCCACCACGGCGAAGATTACGACGGCGCGCAAACCCAACGTGCTGGCGCTGCCGATCCAGGCACTGACCATGTATGCACCGCCCGCGCCGGGCAGCAGCGGCAAAGTAGAAGCGGCTTCCGCGACTCCCGCGAATCCCGCAGTGGCGCCCAAGCAAGGTGTGTTCGTGATTGAGAAGGACGCCCACGGCAAGCAGCGGGCAAAGTTCATTCCCGTAACGACCGGCATCACCGGCGCCACGGACATTGAGGTGTTGACCGGCCTGACCGAAGGCCAGGAAGTGGTCACCGGCCCGTACAAGACGTTGCGGATCTTGAAAGACGGCGCCCTGTTAAAGAAGGACACGGAGAAACCCGTTACGCCTACAAGCAACTCGTAAGCCCGAGATGATCGAGCAGCAGGGGGCCCGTGCCGAACGTTTGAGCCGCCCCTCATGAGGCACAACCGGACTTTCAGCAGAGAACAGAGGAAGAGACTCGGATGGCTTTGAACAGCACAATGACCGAGGTCGAAACACCGAACGGCGCGCCGGGTCACGGCGACATGATTGTAGTTGAGGACCTGTGGCGCACCTACGACATGGGACTGGAACAGCAGGTGCAGGCTCTCAGCGGGGTGAACCTGCGCATCAAGCAGAATGAATATGTGGCGATCATGGGTCCGTCGGGTTCAGGCAAATCGACCCTGATGAACCTGATTGGCTGCCTCGATACGCCATCGAAGGGGAAGTACTGGCTGAACGGCCAACTGGTGAGCGAGTTGGACGACGACGAGTTGGCGCGCATCCGCAATAAGGAAATTGGTTTCGTTTTCCAGACATTCAATCTGCTGGCGCGCGCCAGTTCCCTGCACAACGTGGAGCTGCCTTTGATTTACAACGGCACGCCCGCCGCCGCCCGCATTGAGCGCGCCAAGGAATCGCTGATCAACGTGGGACTGGAAAGCCGGATGTATCACAAGCCGAATGAACTTTCCGGCGGGCAACGGCAGCGCGTCGCCATTGCCCGAGCATTGGTCAACAGCCCTTCCATTATCCTGGCCGACGAGCCCACGGGCAATCTCGACTCGAAGACCGGCGTGGAGATCATGGCGCTGTTCGACACATTGCACGCCAAGGGCAACACGATTGTCCTGGTGACGCACGAACCGGACATCGCCGAGTATGCGCATCGCGTGGTGCACATTCGCGATGGTCAGATATTCTCGGACGAACCGTCGAAGCGATTTCGGAAGGGTGTTCCGGGGGCCTGACAGCAAAGCTCGAGCGCAAGGGGTTGAGCCGGGGAGAGGTAATCACTCCCCGGCTCATGTTTTTTGTGGGGAAGCCGATGAGACAGCTGACGGCCAGAGAGCAAAGATCGGGCCGCGGAGGCGATTCAAGCCGATGGCCATGCAGACCGCCGCGCAGCTTACTTCTCAGCTTTCTTCCTCCGGACCCCGCCTCCTCGAAGCGGAGGCACCGAACCTTTGCCAGATCGTAGGGGTCAGCGCGGCGTGGCGCAAATTGCTCTTGCGGGCGGAGATGGTTGCCCCGCATCTGCAGTTTGCGGCAATCGAAGGGGAGCACGGCGCGGGCAAGCAGACAGTGGCGCAGTTCTTACATAGCCATTCGGCTCTGGCGCGCACCGCGTTTCAGAGGCGCGATGCGCGGGAGTGGCTGGTGAACGAGGCGGACCCGACGCTGATTTCGGGCTTTATTTATCTCGATCGCGTGGATCTGCTTGCTTCTCCGGGACAAGGCCTGCTGCTGGCTGTGCTCAAGGCGATGCAGGATCGACCGCGGGGCCGCGCGGTGCTGGTGGCCTCATCGGAATCGTCGTTGCAACAGTTGGCGGGACAAGGCCAGCTCATTCCTGACCTGGCTTTCCGATTTTCCGCGGTACGGTTTGCTGTGCCGCCGTTGCGGCAGCGCAAGGAAGACATCGCTCCGCTGGCGCAGGCATTGCTGGAACGCATTTGCGCGCGCTACCAGCAACGCCCGGTTGTGCTGGGCCCTGGAGCCCTGGCGCGTCTGTTGCAGCACAGTTGGCCGGGCAACGTGCGCGAACTGGCCAGCGTGCTTGAGGCCGCATTGCTTGAAGCGGAGAATGGCATCCTCCGCGTCGAGGATCTGCTGATCCCCACAATTGCCGAGATGCATACCGACGCTCCGCCGGCGCTGTCGCTGGATAATCTTCAGCTGGATGCAATGATTCAGCGCCATGTGCAGTATGTGCTCGACCTGAATCATGGGAACAAGTTGCGCAGTGCGCGGCAGCTCGGCATCAGCCGTTCCACGCTCTATCGCATTCTGGGGCACGAATCGATCCTGACGCAGTAACCCGGCGTGTCACTCGCTGCATGACCGGACGGGGAGCGCAACGGCCTTCGCGGAGGGCAGCGCAGGATGGCCCGGACGCCCTTCTGTGCACTACACTCGACGCAAGACGTTTGCAATTTCGAGATACTGTCGAGGTCCCCTCCGTTGAGAACTTTTCCGCTTCGTACATTGGCATCGGCTGCCCTTCTGTTTGTATGCGTTCAACCATTGCTGCGCGCGCAAACGGCGTCTCTGGCACCCGTTGAAGATCGGCGCAAGGCGCTGAATAGCCTTTTCAAGGAGTACTGGGACGCATACATGGAGCACTCCCCGGAATTTGCGTCGGCGATCGGCGACGATCGCTTCAACGACAAAATCTCAGACTATTCCGTGAAGGCCCAGAACGAATGGCTGGCGGAGGAGCAAAACCGCTTGTTGCAGTTGGCGGCCATTGACCCGACGGGCGTGAGCGAGCAGGAGAAGACCAGCCGCGACCTGCTGCTGCGCGATCTCGCGGACGAGCAGGAGGGCGCGGAGTTCAAAGAGTGGGAAATGCCGGTGAATCAGATGGGCGGCATCTACTCGACGTATCCGGAATTGGTGCAGCAACTCAGCTTCACCAAGGTGAAGGACTACGACGACTGGATCGCGCGCCTGCGAGCACTTCCCGAGGCGTTCAACCAGGTGACGATCAACATGTCCATCGGCATGGAGGACAAGCGGGTTCCGCCGAAGTACCTGTTGGAAAAAACTCTCGAGCAAGTGAAGCAGCTTGCCAGTCAAAAGGCGGAAGACTCACCGCTGGCCATGCCGCTGAAGCATTTTCCCGCTTCGATTTCTGCGCCAGAGCAGGAACGAATCAAGACCGAGATGCTTGCGGTGATCGCGAATCATGTACGGCCAGCCTACGCACAGTTCGCTCACTTTATTGAAGTGAGTTATATTCCCGCGGGCCGCAGCGATCCCGGCATATGGGCGCTGCCGGACGGCGCGAAGTACTACCAGTTTTTGATTCGCGAGACAACGACGACGGACCTGACAGCGGAACAGATTCACCAGATCGGCCTCGATGAAGTGAAGAAGGATGAGACCGAGATGCTGGCGATTGCGCAGAAACTCGGCTTCAAGGATTTGAAAAGTTTTCAGGCCAGTTTGAAGGACAATCCCAAGATGCACCCCGCTTCTCGCGAGGCGCTGCTGGATGCGTATCGCAGTTATCTGACTCCGATGCAGGCCAAACTGCCATCGCTTTTTGGCCGCCTGCCCAAGGCGCCGTTCGAGGTTGCGGCGGTGCCGGACTATAGCGAGAAGACCGCTTCGACGGCGTACTACGAACTGGGCACGCCGGACGGAAGCCGTCCGGGCCGCCTGCGCATCAACACCTACAATGCCACCGATCGCAATCTCTATGACGTGGAGGCCATTGCCTATCACGAAGGGCTTCCCGGGCATCATCTGCAAAATGCGATTGCACAGGAACTCACCGGCATTCCGGAATTCCGCAAATATGAGAGCTACACAGCGTATGGCGAAGGCTGGGGCCTCTATGCCGAACGACTGGGCAAGGACGTTGGCTTCTATCAGGATCCCTACTCGGATTTCGGGCGACTGGAGGGCGACATCTGGCGCGCCATCCGGCTGGTTGTGGATACGGGCGTTCACTCGCAGCACTGGACCCGCCAGCAGATGGTGGACTACTTCCACGACCACTCGGCGATCGACGAGACCGATGTGCAGTCGGAAGTAAACCGCTATATCGCATGGCCAAGCCAGGCGCTGGCTTACAAGGTGGGCCAGTTGAAGATTCTGGAGTTACGCGAGCGCGCGAAGACGGCGCTGGGCGACAAGTTCGATATTCGCGCCTTCCACGACCAAGTGCTGGACTCGGGTGCATTGCCGCTGGATGTTCTGAGCGCCCGCATCGACGCTTGGATTGCGAGCCAGAAGCAGTAGGGCCGGCCGTTGGAATCGAAGCTGCGATGTCGTGTATACCATGGCATCGCCGCTGTGATGCGAGTATCCTTGAGTGTTGAAACCCACCGTTAATTTAGACAAGGGAAACCATGACAGAGATCGCCGTTGAGGCCACCGAAATCCCCGCGCAATTGCCCAAAGTCCGCGTCGCAGTATTGGGCGCAGGCAAGATGGGCGGCATCCTGGTGCAAGCCTTTCTCAAGCAGAACCTTTTTTCTGCCGACCAGATTCACGCCACCGTGGCACACAAGGAGAAGGCCATCGCCCGCAGCGCGCAGTGGGGCGTGGACGTGAGCACGGATAACTTGGCCGCAGCGCAACAATCCGACCTGATTTTGATTGGCGTCAAGCCGTTTCAAGTGCCGGACCTAGTGGCGGAGATTCGCCCTGCGCTGTCGACGTCGAAAACGATCGTGTCGTTTGCGGCGTCGGTGAAGACGCGCGCCATTGAAGAGGCAGCGGGCATCGACATCGCGGTGATTCGCGCCATGCCCAATACGCCATCGGCGCTGGGCGCGGGAGCTGCGGGATTGTGCCGCGGGCGCTTCGTCAAGGCGGAGCAGATGGAGCTGGCCTTGCGCATTTTCGAAACCGTGGGCCGCTGCGTTGTGGTGGACGAGAAGCACATGGACGCGGTGACGGGGCTGTCGGCTTCAGGACCTGCGTATATCTACATCATTATTGAGGCGCTGGCCGAGGCAGGCGTGAAGGTGGGCCTGCCGCGCGACATCGCAACGCAGCTTGCGGCGCAGACGGTTTTTGGCGCAGGCAAGATGGCGCTCGAAACGGGCTACCATCCCGCATTGCTGAAGGACGAAGTAACGACGCCGGCGGGCTGCACCATCGATGGAATTCTCGAGCTTGAAGAGGGCGGACTGCGCGTCACGCTGATCAAGGCCGTGATGCGCGCCACGCAGCGGGCGAAGGAACTCGCGGCGGGGTAACATTGCTCCTTGCCGATCCAACGTCCAACCTGGCTGCCACAATACATCCCGGAACTGCAGGGCCTGCGCGGCCTCGCGGTTCTGGGCGTGGTGGTCTACCACTGCCACCCGCGCCTCGAGGGCACGTGGCTTTCCTATGGCTCGCTGTGGGGATGGGCCGGGGTCAATCTATTCTTCGTTCTCTCCGGTTTCCTGATTACGGCGATTCTGCTGGAGGCCCGCGAGAAGCCGCATTACTTTCGCAATTTCTATGCGCGCCGCGCGTTGCGCATCTGGCCGGTTTATCTGCTGGTGCTGGCAATCTGTTATGCCAATGCGCCATGGTTCATCGGCCCCAGCGTGTGGGATGCGGTGAGGACCGCGCCGTGGTGGGCTTACCTGCTCTTCCTGCAAAACTTGTTTCACATCACGATGCCGCCAGCCATTGGCCAAACCTGGTCGCTGGCGATCGAGGAGCAGTATTACTTCGTCTGGGCGCCGCTGGTACGGTATCTGCGCCGCCCGTGGATGCTGACGATTGTGTTGGCGGCTGCGCTGGTGGGGAGCCCGCTGTTCCGCCTGCATCATCACGCCTGGCTCAACCCGACGCACACTCTGATTCATCTCGACGGCATCGCACTGGGCAGCCTGCTGGCGCTCGGGCTCTACACACTGCAACTGAGCAGCCGCGCGTGGATTGCAATCGGCTTGACGGGATTCGTGGGAGGAATCGTGGCTGCGGCAACCGTTGCAGGCGGGACAGCGTTTCTTGATTCGGCACTTGCGGTCGGGTTCGCCGGAGCGGTGCTCGCCTCCATCGCTTCGACGGGCATGAGGACTCCTCTGCATGCAATGCTGCGCCGCGGGCCACTGCCCTTTTATGGCCGCATCAGTTACGGCCTGTACATGATCCACATCGCCGTCTTTATCTATTTTGGCTGGTTCGATCTGCGCATGGACCCCTACGGCACGGCTGGCAACCTGGCGATCGTCGCCTTCCGTCTCGTCGCGAGCACGGCGCTGGCAACGCTGCTTTGGTATGGATTCGAGTCGCAAATATTGAAGCTCAAGCGCTACTTCCAAGGCACGCCTCGCATCCTACAGGACGATAAAGAAATTCTTCGTCCCACAGCGTGAGCAGCCGTCTCGCGCGGGTGTGACTTCAATCACCCACTCCTTTAACACTCCGCTGCTAGTCTTGACTGTCACGGAACTGCTCCCTTTCCCGAGGTGCCCCATGAGCAACGCAACCACCGAAGTCGCGACGTCAGAAAGACAGAGCAATGGCCCGCTAAGTCCTGAACTCCTGGAGAAAATGAACGCCTATTGGCGGGCAGCCAATTACTTGTCTGTCGGGCAGATTTACCTGAAGGACAATCCCCTGCTGGAGCGCCCGCTCACCATTGACGACGTGAAGCCGCGCCTTCTGGGTCACTGGGGCACTACGCCGGGGCTCAACTTTCTTTATGTGCACTGGAATCGACTGATCCGCGAGCGCGACCTCGACATGATCTACATCATTGGCCCCGGTCACGGTGGGCCGGGGTTAGTAGCGAATACCTACCTTGAAGGTTCCTACACCGAACTTTATCCACCGGTGGAGCAGAATAAGGACGGCATCAAGCGGCTCTTTCGCCAGTTCAGCTGGCCTTATGGAATTCCCTCGCACGTGGCACCGGAAACGCCGGGCTCGATTCACGAAGGCGGCGAACTGGGCTACTCGCTGGTGCATGCATATGGCGCGGCCTTCGACAATCCCAACCTGATCGTGGCCTGCGTGGTGGGCGATGGCGAGGCCGAAACGGGGCCGCTGGCAACGAGCTGGCACTCGAATAAGTTTCTGAATCCTGCAACCGACGGTGCGGTGCTGCCCATCCTGCATTTGAACGGATACAAGATCGCCAACCCTACGATTCTTGCGCGCATTCCGCACGCCGAGTTGGAGAGCCTGATGCGCGGCTATGGGTATGAGCCCTACACCATCGAGGGCAGTGACCCGGCCACGATGCACCAGCAGGCCGCCGCGGTGTTCGACACCATCTTCGATCGCATTGCGGAGATCCAGAGAAACGCACGCGAAGGCGGCTCGACGGAGCGCCCCGCTTGGCCGATGCTCATTATGCGCACGCCAAAAGGCTGGACCGGGCCGAAGTTTGTCGATGGCAAGCCGGTAGAAAACACATGGCGCGCCCACCAAGTTCCCTTCAGCGAACTGCGCGAGAAGCCCGACCACCTGCGCCTGCTGGAAGAGTGGATGCGCAGTTACAAGCCGGAAGAACTTTTCGATGCGAAGGGCGCGTTCCGCGAGGAGCTTGCCGCCATTGCGCCCAAGGGCCGGCGCCGCATGGGCATGAACGACCATGCCAACGGAGGCCTGCTGCTGAAACCATTGCGCGTGCCCAACTTCCGCGATTATGCCGTGAAGGTGGAAGGCCGCGGCCAGATCGACGCGGAGTCGACGCGCATGCTGGGCCAGTTATTGCGCGGCGTGATGGAAGCGAATCTTGACCAGAAGAACTTCCGTGTCTTTGGGCCCGATGAAACGGCGAGCAATCGTCTGCAGGACGTGATCCCCGTGACCGGCAAAGCGTGGATGGCGGAGACGCTGCCGGTGGATGAGAACCTGTCTGAAACGGGACGCGTGATGGAAGTGCTAAGCGAGCACCTGTGCCAGGGCTGGCTCGAGGGCTACCTGCTGACCGGGCGTCACGGCTTCTTCAACTGCTATGAAGCCTTCATCCACATCATCGACTCGATGGTGAACCAGCATGCCAAGTGGCTCAAGGTCACGCGGCAGATTCCCTGGCGCAAGCCGATTGCGTCGCTCAACTATCTTCTGAGTTCGCTGGTGTGGCGGCAAGATCACAACGGCTTTTCGCACCAGGACCCCGGATTTATCGATCACCTGCTGAACAAGAAGGCGGACGTGGTGCGCATTTATCTGCCCCCCGATGCGAACACGCTGCTGTCGGTCAGCGACCATTGCCTGCGCAGCCGCAACTATATCAATCTCATTGTGGCGGGCAAGCAGCCCGCGCCGCAGTGGCTTCCCATTGATGAAGCCGTGGCGCATTGCACGGCTGGACTGGGCGTGTGGAAGTGGGCTTCGACCGATGGAGGCAAGGATCCCGATGTGGTCTTGGCCTGCTGTGGCGATGTGCCCACCATGGAGGCGCTGGCTGCCGTCGTGCTGCTGCGCGAGCGCATTCCCGACCTGCGCGTGCGTGTCGTGAATGTCGTCGATTTGATGACATTGCAACCGCAGTCGGAGCATCCGCACGGTCTGAGCGATGAAGAATTCGACCTGATCTTCACCAAGGACAAGCCGGTCATTTTTGCCTTCCACGGTTATCCGTACGCTATTCATCGCCTTACCTATCGCCGGCACAATCACGACAACATCCACGTGCGCGGCTACAAGGAAGAGGGCACAACGACCACGCCGTTCGATATGTGCGTGCTCAACAACATTGACCGCTTCCAACTTACGCTGGACGCGATTACGCGCGTGCCGCGACTGAAGAAGCAAGCCGACGCGGCGCGGCAATGGTACTCCGAACAGATTCAGCGCCATCGCCTTTATGTTGCAGAAAATGGCGATGACTTACCCGAGATTCGCAACTGGCGCTGGCCCGCGGACTCGACGAATTAGTTTTGTCAATCCATTAAGCAAGGGGTTTCTCTTTCATGTCGTCTTTGCCTGTTCTGGTATTGAATAGCGGTTCTTCTTCAATCAAGTTTTCAGTGTATGAAGCCGGAGACGGCGAACGGCGCAAGCTGCACGAGGGCGCGGTCGATGGCATTGGCACCGATCTCGGCAAGTTCTGGATCAAGGATGCTGACGGCAAGAAGCTGGTGGATCAAACACCGGCGCTGCCGACACGCGCGGTCGCGTTCAAGCTGGTCGCGGATGCGCTGCACTCGAGCGACTTCCCTGCCCCGATGGCGATAGGGCACCGCATGGTTTCCGGCGGGCCTACCGTGCTTGAAAACCAGCTCATTACACCGGAGCTGGTTGACGAGATGGAGAGCTACACGGCCTTCGCGCCGCTGCACACGCCGATTGCCGTCTACATCATGCGCGAGGCACTGCGGCTTTTTCCGGGCATTCCAAACTTCGTCATTCTCGATACGTATTTCCATCGGACCATGCCGGAAGTGGTGAAGCACATGCCGATTCCGCCGGAATACGCGAATATGGGTGTGCGGCGCTATGGCGCGCATGGAATCTCGTACGAATCGATTGTGTATCAGTTGCAGCCCGATGTGCCGGAGAAGCTGATCGTCGCGCACCTCGGCAATGGCGCGTCGATCTCAGCGATTCGCAAAGGCGAATGCCTTGACACGTCGATGGGGCTTACGCCCACGGGAGGCATCATCAGCGGCACACGCACAGGCGATATCGATCCTGGCGTGCTGCTTTTCATCCTGCGCAAGATCGCTGAGACCACCTCCGACGCGAATGCCGCGGCGGATCAATTGGAAGTGGTTGCGAGCAAAAAGGCAGGACTGCTGGGGGTGAGCGAGCTCTCGAACGACATGCGCGATCTGCGCGATGCCATCAAGGATGGCAACGCCAAGGCGCGGCTGGCTGTCGACAAGTTTACGTGGACTATCGCGAAGTGGATCGGCAGCTACTTCGCTGAGTTGGGCGGGCTGGACATGCTGGTCTTTACGGGCGGCATCGGCGAGAACGATATTGCCTCGCGTGCGGAGATCTGTGCGGGGCTCGGCGCCTTGGGCATTGTGCTCGACGCGACACGCAACAATGTGCGCGGAGCCGCGGTGATCTCCGCGGAGAACTCACCCGTGACTGTACGCGTGATTCCGCCGGCGGAGGATCTGATCATCGTGAACCACGTGGTGCGGCTGCTGGCGGACTAAGGAACATATTGTCGGCGGACCTGATCCTAATGGATGCAGGTCCGCTTCGAACTTCGCATGCTCTACACTGGTAGGGTTGGAGTTTTTCGATATGTCCCTTGTCACCACCCCGGTCGCCGCGAAGAATTTGCCTTCAGTGAATCTGCGCCGATTTGCGTGGGGCGTGCTGATTTATTTCGTGGCGGTGATTTTGTGGGGCGCATTGGTGCGTGCGACAGGGTCGGGCGCGGGTTGCGGCGACCACTGGCCGCTGTGCAACGGCACGGTGATGCAGCACTCGCCGCGTGTCGACACCACGATCGAATTCACTCACCGCATCACCAGCGGCCTGTCGTTTTTCTCGGCTGTCGGCTTGCTGGTTTGGACGTTTGCTGGCACGGTGCGCGGTCACCTGGCGCGCGCCACGTCCATTGCCGCTGTTGCCTTCACCCTGGTTGAAGCGATTCTCGGCGCATTCCTCGTCAAGCTCGGACTCACGGCGCAGAGCCAGTCGCCGCTGCGCGCACCCTATCTCGCGCTCCATCTGGCCAACACGCTACTGCTGCTGGCAGCTCTCACACTGACCGCGCATTTCCTCAGCCGCAAGATTGGCCATTTACGCAAGGACGTGCACGTCGTGGCGCCGTTTGGTGCGTCGATCGCAGTTCTGGTGGTTCTTGCCGTGGGTGTCACCGGTTCGCTGGCTGCGCTTGGGGATACGCTTTTCCCCGCAAGCTCGCTGGCTGCAGCGCTCTCACAGGACTTTGCCGCGGGCGGTGCATGGATCGTTCGCTGGCGTTGGACTCATCCCACCATCGCATTTCTCGCTAGCATCTTTCTCATCTGGCTGCTGGTGCGGGCCGCCCGGCGCACTGCGTACTGGGATAATCGAGCGCTCTCTGCGTTGGTCCTGCTGCTGCTCGCGGCGCAGTACATTCTGGGCGTGCTGGACGTGGTGCTGCTGGCGCCGACATGGCTGCAGATTGCGCATTTGCTCGGGGCCGATGTGCTTTGGGCCGCACTTGTTGTGCTGACGGCGCGGATAACGCTGCAGCCCAGGAACGAACAGCCATAAAACACAAAGGCGGCCCGCTCGGGACCGCCTCAGCGTTGCGTTCAGCGCTTTTCTATTTCACCAGCACGCCGGCCGCGGGATAGTCCTTGCCATTGACGTTTGCGTGAATCAAGGGCAGCTCTGACGTTGCCGTGAGCCATTCAATCTTGCCGTCGCGCAGGAGTACGGTGTCTTCGGCTTTGCCGCCGCGAATGCTGGGGTTCCAGGCAAAGGCCTGATTGTTGACTACGGTCTCAGCGCCATTCGGTGTGGCCACCCACTCGCGTTCGCCGTATCCGGTGGGCCCGCCCTGATGATGGAATCGCTCCTCGCCGGGGAAGCCCTCGGCCGCGTAAGCCGCCTGCGCCACGCGAAATAGTTCGGCTGAAGTCGCTCCAACTTTCGTCGCGTCTAACAAGGCCGCGTTGACTTGCGCAGCAGATTTGAAGCGGGCTTCCAGGTCGGCGGGCAAGGCGCCGAAGTACACAAAGCGAGTGATTGAAATCGCCAGGCCCCATTTGCGCGCGCACAGATTCAGCATTCCGTAGTGCTTGAGGCGTGCGCCGCGGGCAACGGCATGCTTGTATTTGTAGATGCGATCGTCTACGGCAAAAAGATACACCGACGGCAAAATGCCGCGGCGCAATAGATTCGCCGCTGTGAGAGCCTCAAGATCGTATTCACTCAAGCCAGGTTCGACCTGATGGAGCGACTCGACGGTAGCTGCCGTCGTTTCCGCGCCCAGCCACTTGTAGCGCGCGATTTCCGTCTCGCTCAATGCGGCACGAAGCGGAAAGAGGTTCACCGTTGTGAGGCCGGGACCGGGCGTGTCAGAACCGAGTGAGCCGCTGGCGAGCTTGGTCGCGGCGGAGACTGTATCGTCGGCGTACCAGGGGAAAAGCACCGGCTCAAAGTCCAATGCGCCGAATTCTTCGTCGTGCAGGCGGGGCGCTTCGTTCTCCGTGGTGAAGTAGTAGCGCTTGCCCTCTGCCGTCACCAGCAGCGAGGCCACACCGGTTTCGCACGGCGTGAGCACGCGCAGTTCGACGGCGCCGCCCGTGATCCATGCGACATTTTCATTGCGGCGAATGAGAACGCCGCCCAGCTTATTGGCCTTCAGCCACTCCACTAACTTGTCGTGCTTCGCATCCAGTTCCGCATTCCACGCGGACTGCGTTACCAGAGTCGTTCCGTGTACCACCAGGGCCTTGCTGATTCTCTTGCTCATGATTGCGTGTCCTTCTCCAACGATTGTTGCTCAAAAGAATGCGGGCGCTGACATGTGCTGTCAACGCCCGATCGACCTGGCAGCAGGGTTAGTCCTCAAGCGCGGGGTGGTAATGGCTCTCCCAGCCGAGATAGCGCGCTGCCTCATGGACTGACTTCGACACATCGCTGAAGTTCGCGGCCACGTGATGCTCGAAGCCTTCGCGGCAAATGTACTTCAACAGTTTCTGCAACTGCGGAATCTCGGCCACGCCGGCGCCGCCAAAAGTTTCCAGTGGATCGTCGGTAAATTTGCCTGCGCCAGTGTATCCGCGCACAATGCCGCGCCGATCGTCGGTCGAATAGCGGGCGAAACTCATGGCGCCGGCTTTCACGCGGCCCACGCATGTGCCAAACGTATTCTCCTTGCCCACGGTGCCGGCAATGATCTCCTGGAAGTCCATCTTGACCTCTTTGAAGAAGTGCTTGGGCAGATTGGAGCAATGGAAGCACACGCACTTGTCGGGATGGCTACCGTAGTTATTGTTCCAGTCGAGCAATGCGCTTGGTGTGCCGCTGGCCAGGGCCATCATGTACATGCTCAGCGTTCCCGGCACGTCCACCTCGCAGGCTGAAGGAATCAGGTCATTCGACATCATGCTCATGATGGTGCAGGGCACCACGCCGAAGAACTCTTCCATCGATGTCCAGCACTGCACCGCGCTGATGTTGATGTGCGACTGCTTCATCCAGCCGTCAATCACGGAACCCAGCTTGGCCATCTTCAGCAAAGCGTCTTCGGGAATGCCCGAGGTCGTCACGTATTTCTTGATGGCGGCGAGTTTTGCCTGCGCAGCGTCGTCATTATCTTTGGTGCGATTGATGCGCCCGAAGATTTCCGACAGGTCGATGGTCTCGATGGTAATGCCGCTGGTCTCGAAGATGCGCTCGGAGTAGCGAACGGTATTAAAGGCAGTTGGACGCGCGCCGATGGCGCCGATGCGCAGATTCTTCAGGCCTTTTACGATGCGACAAACGGCGGAAAACCATTCGAGATCCGCCTTGAACTCGGGCGAAGTCAGGCTCTCAGTGTGCAGCGTGGTGAGCGAATAGTCGATGCCATACTGCATCATGTTGTTACAGGCGCTCATCTTGCCGCAGAAGCTGTCGCGGCGCGTGGCGATGGTCATGGCGTCGCTGCGATCGGGAGTGGCCTGCACGAGCACCGGCACCTTGAGGCCGGAGAGCCGGATGGCGTCCACGATGCCGCGCTCTTCGCCGAAGTTAGGCAAGGTCAGGATGATCCCATCAATTTCTTCTGCGTGTTTTTTGAACAGTTCGGCACAACGCTGCGCTTCAGTATAGGTTTCGACCGCGCCGTGTTTTGAATCTTCAGGGCCCAGCACGATCGCCTTTGCGCCCGCTGCTTCCAAGACGGAAATGATTTCTTCGCGACCTGTCTTGGCTAAATGATCCGGAAAGAATCCGCGATTACCGACTACGACTCCAAATGTCATGGTGCGTTGTGCTGTCATGTCTTGCTTGCTCCTTGTTTGCTGCAGAATCTATTGATTGGTCCGGCTGGGCTTGAAGCGAATGAAGTAGAAGAGGCCGACGAGTAACAACAGGCCCCCCCACCAGACTGAAGCGTGGTAGTTCGCGACAGCCATGGTTCCAGTGCCCAGCTCGTAGAGTCCGTATCCGAGAATCATCGCGCCATACACAGTGAGCAAAACGCCGATGAAGAACCAGATGGGAATGGCAGACGAGTGCATAAGTGCTCCTTACCAGAAGTAGATGTTGAGGGCAAAGAAAATCACGACGGCGATTACCGTCCAGAACCATTCGTTTTTGTAGAAAGGCACCGGCTCTTCAGTGGGCAGCGGAGTTGCGCCGTAGACCACTCCAGCCAACTCGGCGACGGGCCGCGGCTTGGTGAACAGGCTGACAATCACGTTGACGCCGACCGATGTGGTCACTGACCAGAGGGCGCGATACATGTTCTCGGCCATGTCTTTAGCATCGGGTGAGAGCGCGACATAGCGCAGCGCGGAGGGATCTGCCTTGACCCAGGCCCAAAGGCCGATGGATGTGAGGGTGCCGAGAAGCAGTCCCCAGAATCCGCCGGCTTTGGTGGCGCGCTTCCAGAACATGCCGAGAAGCACGACGCCAAGCAGCGGCGAGATAAAGAAGCTGAAGAGCGCTTGCACATAATCCATAATGCCGGCGGCATTCATGACGAGGTACGCTGCGCCGATGGAGATGACCACGCCGACAATGGTCACAATGCGACCGACGAGAACATAGTGCTCGTCCCTGGCATGCTTGACGATGTGCGGCTGATAGATGTCGTAAGTGAAGATTGCCGTAAAGGCACTCACGTTGCCGGCCATGCCGCTCATGAAACCGGCGATGAGTGCAGTGATGCCCAGGCCGAGCAGGCCTGGTCCCAGGTAGCGAACCATCATCAGCGGGAGCACTTCGTTATAGCTGTGCATGCCCGCCCCAGGGTGCGCCTTCACCACGTTCTCGCCCACCAGGTGCATGAGGCTGCCGTCGGGGTTCTGCAGCACGACGAGGCCCAGCAGACCGGGCAGGATGACGATGAAGGGCACAGCCATCTTGAAGAACGATCCAATGACCGGAGCCATGCGCGCCGACCGCAGGCTATTGGCGGCGAGGACGCGCTGCACGACCAGAAAATCCGTTGTCCAATAACCGAAGCTGATGGCAAATCCGAGGCCGAAGACAATGCCGGTCCAATGAATGCCCATGGGGTTGTCGGCAAAGTGTCCCATGCTGCGCCACATGTGGGTGTAGTCGCCGGAAGTGGTCACTCCCGTGGCAATGTTATGAGCAAGCCTGGCCTTGAATCCATTCCAGCCGCCGGCCTCGATGAGTCCGAGAATCGGCACCAGCAGCGCGCCACCCCAGATGAGCACGAACTGGAGGACCTCGTTGAAGATGGCCGAGCGCAATCCGCCGAGCGCGACATACGCAGCAACAGCGAGGGAGCTGACGATGATGGAGAAGTTCAGGTCCCAGCCGAGGACGATCTTCATCACTTCGGCCATCGCGAACATGTTCACGCCGCTCATGAGCACAGTCATGAAGGCGAAGGAGACGGCGGCCACGGTGCTCGATCCCTGGCCGTAGCGGAGCTTGAGGTAGCCGGGCACGGAGTGCGTTTTGCAGACGTAGTAGAACGGCATCATCACCATGCCGAGGAAGAGCATGGCAGGGATGGCGCCGACCCAGTACCAGTGCGCCGCCAAAATGCCGTATTGGTAGGCCGAGCCGGCCCAGCCCATCAATTCCAATGAGCCAAGGTTTGCAGAGACGAAGCTGAGTCCCGCGATCCAGGCGGTCATTTCGCGGCCGGCCATAAAGAACTCTTCGCTGGTGTTGGCCTGGCCCTTCAGGTAGAAGCCGATCCAGATCACCATCACGAAGTAGACAGCGATCACTGTGATATCGAGCAGACCAAGGTGGGCGAGCGAAGGAGCGCTCAGGGCAAGGCTCACGACTGCCGCTGAAGGCAACCCGGCGGCCGGTGTGAAAGCGGGGATCAATCCGTACATTGCGTCACCTGTTCAGAGGCAGTGCCGCCCGTGAAACCCTTCGGACGTTCGCCCCTTAGTAAATGGGTTTACTACTCAAGTTGTCAAGCAACAAAGGTTGCGCCGAAACGAAACCTCGAAGCCGCGCAGGGGACAATGCCGTCGATTTTCGCAGACGGTAAAACTGCCGGTGGGCAAATTCAGTAAGCGTTTACCGACGAAGTGTACCACGGCAAGTGCACGATGGAATATATATCAGATCACATGCCATTGGCGTTTCTGCAACGATGGCGTTCGGATTCATTCCATCGCAACTACACTTTCATCCGTCCCATTTTCCTTATGCATTTCACCCTTGTTATCGCAGCCCTTCGACGGTAACTTGGGATATGGGACCTGCTTCCCCCAGTTTCCTGTCCATCCTGCTGCTCTGCTCGCAGTTCTCTCGTTGCGGCTTTCCGCTGCCCAGCCCATTCTCGTTTTAAGGAGACGATTCAATGCATCCCTCTGAAGACCCGATTGCCTGTAGTGGCTTTTCCCGCCGTAGCTTCTTCCGCTATGCCGCAGGCGCGTCCGCGCTAGCCAGCATGCCTCTTCTGACCGAGCCCCGCCTTGCTCTCGCTGCGCGTCCCCACTTCGCCGATCCCAATATTGGAATTCATATCGACGCCAATGAGAATCCCATGGGGCCATCTGAGGCAGCGCGCAAAGCCATGATCGACATCGTTCCCAGGGGCGGACGCTATCTCTTCACCATGGAAGAGGAGCTGGCCGAGATTTTCGCGAAGCAGGAAGGCTTAGATCCTGAGTCTGTGATTCCTTTCGCCGGATCGACGGAACCGCTGCACTACACTGTGCTGGCCTATACCAGCAAAGACAAGCCTCTGATCGTCGCCGATCCTGGCTACGAAGCTCCGATGTGGGCCGCACAGATTGTGGGCGCACCGGTCATCAAGGTGCCGCTCGCCGATCCTGCGGGCGAAGCCAAGCACGACATCAAGGCGATGCTCGCGGCTTCGTCGAATCCGGGCGTAATTTACATCTGCAACCCCAACAACCCGACGGGCACTTGCACGCCAAGTACCGACATTGAATACGCCGTGGCCAACGCGCCCAAAGACACGATCATCCTGATTGACGAGGCGTATATTCACCTCTGCGACGCGCCACGCTCGCTGCATTTTGTGAAGGAAGGCAAAAACGTTATCGTGCTGCGCACCTTCTCGAAGCTGTATGGCATGGCCGGCATCCGCATGGGATTTGCCGTTGGCCGCCCCGACCTGCTGGCCAAGGTGGCGAGCTACAGCGGACAGAACTCGCTGCCCGTAACAGCTGTCGTCGCGGCGAAGGCCAGCCTGCTCGATCCGGATCTGGTTCCGACACGCCGGAAGATCATCGCTGATATCCGCACCGAGACCCTGGCATGGCTCAAGAGTGAGGGTTACGCTACGACGCCGTCGGAGAGCAACTGCTTCATGCTCGATGTGAAGCGGCCGGGAAAAGAAGTGCAGGCGGCCCTGGCAGCCAAGGAAATGTTCGTCGGCCGCATCTGGCCCGCTTGGCCCAACCAGGTACGCATCACCGTGGGAACTACGGACGAGATGGCGGCGTTCAAGAAGTCATTTACCGAGGTGATGAACAGCTCGACTGCGGGGCTCACGCCTGCGCCGTTGCCGCGCCGTTTGGCGGAGCACCCGTTCACGCACTTGTCGTAAAGAAGGCCGATCAAAACAATTCGCAGCAAAGGCTCCGCTTTGGGCGGGGCCTTTGTTTTTGCGGTCGCGAACAGGTTACGCCCTGCGCGCGCACGCCGGTTGGCGGGTCTGTCTCCGCAAAAGAGAACGGCGCCCGGATTGCTCCGGACGCCGTTGTGGTTTCGCCGAGAGTTCCCGGCGTTGGGTTAGAAGGTGATCTTCAGAGCAAGCTGGGTGTTGAAGGGTTCGCCGGCGCCAATTCCGGGGGCCCCGTTGAAGTCGCCAATTGTGTCGTAGAGCTGCATGGTGCTGATGGTGGCAGTGTTGGGGTTGTAAGCGCCGTTGGCGCCGCCGAGTGGCGGTGCGAAGTTGGTTCGGTTAAACAGGTTGTAAAACTCGACGCGGGCCTGGATATTCACCCGTTCCTTGATCTTCGTGTTCTTGAAGACCGAGAAGTCTACGTCACCGAAGCCAGGAGCTACCCAGGCGTTGCGGTGCGTTGTGCCCCAATTACCCCCTGCAGGATCGGCAAAGGCCGCCGGATTGAGCCAGCTTGCGCCCACGGTTTGCTTTTTGAATCCGGCATACGGGTTGGACAGAACCTGGTCAGCACGCTGATTTCCTTCACCGGTGTTGTCTGTCTGGTCGTCCGTCAGCACTGTGAATGGCAGGCCGGAGTGAAATGCCAAAACGGTGTTGAATTGCCATCCGCCGGTGAGGGCCTTGTGCGCCTCGAGGCCCGGGAGCTCATACGTGGCTTCGCCGACGATGGTGTGTCGCGTATCGAAGTCTCCCTGGCCATAGTCGCCCTTGAAGTTGGTGCTGTCCTGGGGCAACGCACCGCGATAAGCGGTCACATCGTCAAACGCGTGCGACCAGGTATAGGCCGCCTGTGCAGAGATGTGATGGTAGTTCGTTGTTCGCAGCGTTGCCTGCAGAGAGTTGTAATTTGAGTTTCCAATGCTCTGGATCTCGTTGATGTTGCCGTACGTCGGGAACGAGCTGTAATACGGACGGCTGGTCTGATCTATGCCTTCGTCGTTCGGCAAGCTCTGGTTCAAGTCGATGATTGAGAGCAAGTGATGACCCGCGCTCCCGACATATCCGACTTGTGCAATCGTATTCGATCCAAACGACTGCTCAAGCTGGAGGTTGTAGTTGATATTATTCGACGGCTGGAAGCTCTTTTGAACCGAAAAGACACCGCAAGGGTTGATTGACTGGCAAGTAGGTGAGGTGGAGGAGCCAAATGGATCCACGCCAGAGGTCCAGGTGTAATTGTTTGCGGAGAGGGCAAAAACTGGACTCGCACCAGCCGGATTACTCTCCAAGCCGTTCGGTGCGTTGTTGCCGGGACGGTTGTCGAGGAAGGGATTGATATTTGGCGTGTCATAGTAGATGCCGGCGCCGGCGCGAACAACCGTTTTTGAGGTGGCCTGATAAGACACGCCGATGCGTGGGCTGAAGTCTGTGTTGGTCGGATCGTAGATCGACTTGATCTGGTCTCCCTGGAACGCGATACCGCCAAGCGAAGGACGAAATACGGAAAGGTCCTTCTTGCTGTCGTGCAAAGGTCCTTCATAATCCCAGCGCAAGCCGATGTTCGCATTCAGTTTTGGAGTGATTTGGTAGGAGTCGGTTGCGAAGCCGGCAAAGGTATGAACAAACACAAGGCGTTCGGGGTTACCAAGCGTGATTGAGGAGGTTTGCACATCTCCGGCTAGAAAGTCTGCCAGCGAATTGAGGCGAGCAATTACTGTCGGATCCGTGATCGAACTGGCCAAGGGGGACAGGCTCAGGTCCCAGCCTCCTTCTGACCCGTCAAATTTGAAATCACCCTGCGCCTTCCGGTGGTAAAACTCGTCAAGCTGCACCCGCCGGAACTCGCCGCCGAATCGGAATTGGTGCTTTCCCTTTACCCAGGATAGGTTGTCGGAGATTTGACCAGTGACGTCCTGCCGGCCCTCGGGAGGAGTGCGGCCCGTGGAGTCGAAACCGGAGATCTGCAGTTCCGGAGCATCATTGAAGGGTGAACCGTCGATGAGTCCAACCGAGGTCACGTCGTATCCCGTCTGATGATCGGCAAAAGTCTGGTTAAAGTAATTGACGCCGGAAACGAGCTGATTCGTCAACGAAGGAGAGAAGGTGTGGTTGTAGGTCAGCTGGTAATTCTGGACGTGAATCGGAGCAACTTCGTAATACGGCAGAAGATCGGACCCTACTGGCGCGACCTGGTTACCCTGACCACCGAACCAGTGAGCCGAGAGGGAATTGTTGCTGTTGATCGTGTAGTCGATCTTGCCGACGCCGTTATAGCTATAGCCAAACTCAGGATCGGGGCTTACATAATTCCCAACGGTAGGGCCATTACTTGTTTCGCTGGCCGTTGAGGTCAGCGCGTACGAAGGCCATAGAAGCGGAAGCAAACCGGAGGAAATGGGACTGACAGTCCCTCCATTTGACGTGACCACGCTCGAAGCATAGCTTTGCCACACTGCAGTGGGCTCAGTGGTTTGCAGCGGAACGCCGATCACAAACCTCTGCTGCTCGTAGTTTGCGAAATAGAACAGCTTGTCCTTGATGATTGGACCGCCCAGCGAACCGCCGGCGTTGTAGTCGCGCACCTTCTGCTTAACCGAAGTGAAGGGGCTCTTCTTGCCGAAGGCTTCGTTGCGGTTGAAGTAGTAGGCCGAACCGTGCAGCGCATTGGTGCCGCTCTTCAAGCCCAGCGTCGCCGTACCGCCCGGATTGCGTCCCGCATCCGCCGTTGCATCGGTCTGCACCGAAAACTGCTCGACGGAGTCGATGGGCAGGATAATGCCGGCAATACCCGAAACGCCGCCCTGGTTCACGGCCGGAATGTTGTGCCAGATGTCGTTGTTATCGACGCCATCAATCTGCCAGTTAATCTGGTTGGCACGCGTTCCGTTGAGCGATCCATAGCCGCCGGCACCGGAATTAGCGAAGCCCGGCGTCAAGGTCGCAAGCTGCGTGAAATCGCGACCATTCAGCGGGGCATTGTCAACCGACTCAGAATCGATGATCGTAGTCTGGGTCGTGGTGGTTGTGTCGAGGGTGTATGCGTCCGCGGCTACTTCAACTGTCTCAGCCGAGGTGGCCACCGCCAGTTTCACGGGTTGAGTGAAAATCACGCCGGCGGAAACGGTCACGCCCGTGACCTTCTGCGTTTTGAAACCCGCTGCGGAAACGATTACGTCGTATTTGCCCAAGTTCAACTCGGGAAATGCATATTCGCCTGCCGAGCTTGAAACTGTGGTCAAAGTCACGTTGGTCGCCACATTGACTACGTCTACCTTCGCCCCTGAGACCACGGCACCCGATTGATCGGTGACAACGCCATTGATGCCTCCGCGAAAAGTGTGCTGGGACCAACCCAGGATTGTGAATGCTAAAGCCACTGCAATGACAGTGATCGCGCTGCGAATGTTCCGATAGAGCATTTCGCCTAACCTCCAAAAGTTACAGTTTGGGTTGTCGTTTTTTGGCTGCGCTAAAAATGCGAATCTGTGCAAATGCACCAGCGCAAACGAACACGTACGGGGACCCTATTTTTTCTTGGGGAGTCTACAAAGACGGTAGGAGTGGAAGTTGATTTCCATTCCTCACGATAATTGGGAATCGCATAAGGATGCAATAAAGAAATTTTGAAATGGGCGAATTCCCCCCGCCGTCAAGGCTATGTGGAAATAGGGAGTTATGGGGTTAATTTACAGTCATTTAACGCACTTGCGCCACTTCGTGCACGCACACCATCACGTCTCCTGAAACATGACGAAAAGCAACGACCAGGGAGCTTTCGGTGCGCTGGGGGCTGCAGAAACCGTCGCTCCTTACCTGGGATTGGGGCACGGTCATATTGCACGGCCGTGGCAGCGACGACTTAATCACACCGGCAATCATGTTGGCGATTTCCTTTGTCGCATCCAGCGCGTCGGCCTCCGCGACGGTGTCTATGGTCTGCATCAGCATTGCGGCCGTTGCTTCGTAGGCAAGCCTCTCGGCTAGACGTAGTTCAATGCTCCCAGCCCACGCCCCAGACAACACAACGGTGGCCCTGATGTGCCCTGGCCCCACGCAGAATTCATCGGGAATCTCCATCGGCTCCAGGCGCATCGCCAACATCTGGTCCCAGAACTGGGAGCTCGCGTTAATGATGGAGCTCTGATCGAGGTCTGCCCGCATCGGTGCCCTCCTGCTGCCCGGTGTTTGCCGTCGTTCAGCGGTTCCATCTGCTTATCGGCGGAGAACAGGCAACGGCCTCGGCACGGAGGGACTCGTGTCTGCCCACCGGACATCGCTGCCCCGGATGTGATCTAACTCACTTCGCTTGGTGCCGCTTGATACATCGGGCTCCACGCGGCGGTGGCACCCTTGCGGGTGCGAGGTGGATACGATGTCTGATTCCTGCGCGGAACGCTGGACGCATCCTTCCGTAATCCTCGTCGCCACTGACCTGAGCGACGCGGACCGGCTGATACCCTTCGCCTTCCAACAAGCGACGGAGACCGGAGCTCGCCTGATTTTGCTGCACGTTCTCTCTGCCGGTACAGCAATCGGGGCAGACGCCATCGGGATGCCCTATTACGACCCGGCGAGTGCGTTCGAATTTGCCGCAGAGTCGCTTCAACCCTGGTGTACCCAAGCTCTGCAAAGAAATATCGCCTGTGACATCCTCGTTCGAGAAGGCCACCCGGGGCAGCAGATTGCTGCTGTGGTGCGGCAGTTTCACGCTGATCGAATCCTTCTTGGGACACGGAGCCGAAGCAAGATTAGCAAGCTCTTTCTCGGTTCCGTTGCAGAACAAGTGCTGCGCTCGGTAAACCTCCCGGTCATCACCGTGGGACCCGAGGCTCATCTCCGGGTGGGGAGCAGGGACAACGAAAAGGTTGTCCTGCACGCCACCACGCTTAGAGAGACCTCTCGCCCGAGCGCAGCACTTGCCTGCCAAATAGCTTCCAGTCAGCAGGCTCGTCTGGTTCTGCTGCATGTGTTGCCGCCCACCGACGAAATGGTGCGCGACGGACTGCCGACCGGCTTGGATTCGACGGCGATGCAGGAACTCCGCGCCCTTGCCAAAACCACGGGAGCCGGCGAATTCGGCTATAACGAGCGGGTGGAACCGCGCGTGGCCCACGGCAATCCATCAATCGAGATCCTTGCGACGGCGTCGGAACTCCACGCCAGCCTGATTGTTCTGGGCGCGACGCAGCGATCGGCTCTGCTGAATCTTACCCGCGACCGAACAATCTATCGCGTGCTGGCGCATGCCCGCTGCCCGGTGCTGACGCTGCGCGAACCTATATTTGCGGCATTTCAAGATAACCGGGAGCCGCTCGCATTCACCTCAGGTGAGGCGCGCTGACGAGGGGTCTCTTGGAATGTCGTTGATGAGTGCCCGACACGCGCAGGAGCTTGCTCACGCGGATCTACTTGGAGGCGATTGGCTGCGGAGTGGGAGGAGAGTCAGGCGGTCAGACGTTCCAGTAGATCCGGCTTGACGATGGTCATGCTCGAACCCTTGATCGTGATCCACTGGTCGCGGCGGAACTGATTGAGCAGCCGTGTCACCGTCTCGCGCGACGTGCCCGCCATATTAGCGATCTCTTCGTGCGTTAGCGCCATGGTGAAGCGGATCTCCGGTTTGCCGTCGGCGGCGGTGCGACCCCAGTCGAGCAACAGCCGTGCGAGTCGTCCGGCTGCGGAGCCGGAAAGCGCCAACCGTTTGGCGTCGTGGAACACGGTCAGGTATTCACCCGAAAGCGACTGCGCCGCGTGCATGCTCGCGATGCCGTGCCGGCCGAGGAAGTCGACGAACTCCTGTTTGCGAATCGTCTTCACCTGACAGGGCTCGATGGCTTCCGCGGTCACTTCGTGCGGCACATTTGCCAGGACCGCGCTCAAACCCATTACGTCTCCGGGCCCGGCAATCTTGAGGATCATGGTTTTGCCGTCGCGTGACGTGGAGGAAATTTTGACTTGGCCGAAACAGATGATGAAGACGTTCCGCGCCGCGTCCCCCTCAGTAAACAATTTGGCTCCCCGCGCGTGGCTCATCATGATGCCAATCGAGTCAAATTCCTGGAGCGCTTCGGGGGTGAGATTGCAGAACATCCGCAGATGGCGGTGCTCACAATTAAGACAATCTTCTGGAGGGTGATGTGAGTGCAATCCGGCCATACTTGTTCCGCAGGTGTTAAAGAAAGTATAGCGCACTTTTCACCGGGTGAAAGCGATCGAGAGACAATCCGGCCGCGGAGCGTGACCAGCTCCGCTGCGATGTCAGATTCAATAGACTTAGCGCGGCGGTTAGTACTTGAAGGATCAACTAGGTCTGCTCAGGAGCTGAGCCAATTGCACGGCGCCGAATCCCTGCAAGTCTGGCGGCGCAGCAGGCACCATACCCGCGAGAGACCTCGCGCGCCAGCTCTTCAAGCAATTGCATCCGAAGCGGAGGGTGAGCCCGGAATGCCTGTTGCAAGGATTCGAAAGCGAGCAACATCAGCGACCCATGGGACTGTCCCGTCAACGTGTAGGTATGGCGGCCCTCGCCGAGGACCGCGGCCAACTCAACCAATTCCCCCGCGCGCACCGGGCCCAGGATCAGCCGGGTCTCCAGTCGTTCAGCCTTACGCAATAAGTCGCCGGAAACAACGATATACAGGCCTTTGCACAGGCCGCCCTGCCGAAAAATCACATCGCCATCCTGAAATTCAATGCATTGAGCGGAGGCGTTCAGCAAATTTTCTGTCGCCGGAGGGCACGCCAACAATTGTGCCAGCGGACGAGCCGCGACATCCAATCGCCCGAAACTCGTCTCAGATTGCATGCCCTCATCTCCCCTCAGGTCCGCCCTTTCTCCAGTCTTCGGGCGGGCTCCTGATGCAGCCCTCCCTCCGGCCGTCTGCTGGCGGGTACTCCTACTGCGGACTTGCGATGAACCAGAGTGCATATACGGCAATCACTGCAACAGTCCCGTTGGTTTGAAAGGTCGGAGTTGTTTCGGCATCCGGCCCATTTTGCAACTCTTCGTATTGTTTAACTCCTGGCGCTTGTTGCGCCCATGCGAGTCCGTCAATTACGGAACTCGCCTTGACCAATCGTCGCGGGCGTCAAGGCTCCGTGCTCCGTGGCATGCACAACGCTCTCAGGTGGCACGCACAACACCGGAACCCGTGATTGGGCGAGCAACGAAAATGCCGTGCCGTGCGGTCCCGGAGTCTGGCTGGCTCGCTTGACGCCAACCACCAGAATGCTCGGATGGTGCTGTTCAATCGCACTGACCACGGCATCCGCCGGTTTGCCGTCCTTGATGATGCAGCGCACGGTGTAGTTTGTCCCCGGACGGATGCCGAAATCTTCTAAACGCGTTGCCGCGGGATTCAAGAAGCCGATCGCCTCCGCTGCCGGACGGGCATGCACCACGAGAAGTGTGCGCTGGAAAACTTCTGCCAGCGAACGAGCCGTAGCGACTGCGGCGCGGGTCGCCTCATTCTTTTCCATGGCCAGCAGCACGGGCCCGCCGGGTGTCGGACGAAAAGGACCTGCATTCCAATCCGCAGCCACGGCCAGGACCGGACACGGGGCGAGGCGAACCAATTGCTCGGCCACTGCGCCCACGGCCACCGGTCCGGCACCTTGCCTGCCTTCGGTTCCAACGACGATAAGGTCCGCCTCATACTTCTCTGCAACATCCACCAGCATCTGGGCGACGGCTCCCTGGAGAATCTCGGAGTGGCTGTGAATACCTTCGCGAATGAGGTCGTCGGCCATTTTTTGCAATGTCGACCGGGCCTCGTCGGGCATGGCCCGAAGCAGCTGACCAGGCACGCGATCGACTGCGGCATAATCCATTGGGTCCAGAGCATAAGCAAGCACAATCCGCGCTCCGTAGCCCGTCGCCAGCTTCCTCGCGTACTCCAAGGCGGCCTCGGACCGGCCGTCCAGGTCGGTCGCGACTACGATCGTCTTCATTCCGGTTGCAATGCTCATGGATGCCTCCAAACGTCAAATGGGCCCGTATTAAAATCACTCTTTGCGCCAGTGGTCCATCAAAAGATGCGCAGACCCTATGGGAATGCCCGTGGCAGGGAGGCTTCTCAAGGAACGCCAGGTCGCCATCGGCGGCGCCCCATCTTTCCTGCCCATTGGGTACCGAGTCTGCGCTCTCGTCCAGCGGTCGAGCAGTGACGCGATGCACTCCGCGCTGTGACTCGTGTCACAGGACGACGTTCATCCTGATTACGAAGGCGTTAGTGCGGCGGCCCGACGCCTGGGCCTTTTTCCGATAGGTGTACAGTCAAGCGTCCAATCCTGTAGCCTTGCCCGCGTTATGAAAAACTCCAGAAAACTCCTTGCTCAATCGTTTACGCCTCGTCGCGCTACCTTTGTGTTTGTGCTCCTCCTGGCCGGCGCGGCGCTGCCAGCAGCGGCGCAGGCGCCGGTGCCAGACTCCCCTGCCATCGAAGCGAAAGCGCACGCACTGCTGTCGCAGCTCACGATCGAACAGAAGGTCGAGCTGATCGGCGGCGTCGACAGCATGTTTACCCACGCAGAGCCGGCGATTAACCTGCCCCGGCTGAAGATGTCCGACGCCTCGGTCGGCGTACGCACCTGGGGACCGACCACCGCTTACGCCGGCGGCGTGGCCCTGGCCGCGACCTGGGATCGGGCCTTTGCCCGGCGGCTGGGCGAGAGCCTGGGCAAAGACGCTCGCGCCCGCGGGGTCAACTTCCTTTTGGGCCCCGGCGTCAACATCGCCCGGTCGCCGGTGAGCGGCCGTAATTTCGAGTACCTGTCAGAGGATCCATTCCTCAATGCGAGCATCGTAGTTCCCTATATCGAGGGCGTGCAGTCGCAGGGCGTTAGCGCCACGGTAAAGCACTATGCGCTCAACGACCAGGAATACAACCGGCACAACGTCAATGTGGAAGCCGACGAACGCACGATCCGCGAAATCTACCTACCTGCCTTCGAAGCCGCTGTCGCCAAGGGACACGTTGACGCGGTAATGGATTCTTACAACCTGATCGGCGGCATCCACGCAACGCAAAACGAATTCCTCAATCTCAAGGTACTCAAGGGCGATTGGGCGTTCGAGGGCATTCTGATGTCGGATTGGGATGCCACGTACGATGGCGTCGGCGCGTTCAACAATGGCCTCGACCTCGAGATGCCTGGGCCGCGCTTCATGAATGCCCAGGTGCTGCTGCCAGCGATCAAGAATGGCGACGTCAAAGTAGCCACCATTGACGACAAGGTGCTGCGCATCCTGCGTGTGGCCTTGCGCTATGGCTGGCTCGACCGCCCGCAGCTCGATCTCGCCGACTCCACGTACTCCGCCGCCGCGCGGCCAGTGGCTCTGGAAGGGGCGCTCGAAAGCATTACGCTACTCAAGAACAAAGGCAACATCCTGCCCCTCGACCCTGCGAAAACAAAGACCATCGCCGTCATCGGCCCCGATGCATGGCCAGCCGTCTCCGGCGGCGGAGGTTCGTCGGAAGCACAGGCCTTCGAACCGGTCAGCATCGTGACCGGCATCGCCAACCTGCTGGGACCCAACGTGCACGTGCTCTACACACGTGGCCTGCCCGAGATGAATGAGGTCTTCTGGCACACGGTCTGGAATGGCGCGATTCAGGTAGGAACATACCCCAGCAAGGATTTCTCGGGGACGCCGGAAACCGCCAGCCAGGGGATGATTGCCAGCTACAAGAACGAGTGGTGGGGTCTCGAAGACAAGACGCCGCGCAGCCTTCGCTACACCGCCTCGTTCAAGGCGGGCAAGGCAGGCAAATACCTTGTGCTGGCTGCCGCGTCGGGCAGCGACCGCTACAAGATCAGCGTGGATGGCAAGCAGATTCTCGAGCAAATCCAGGTGGAAGGCCAGCATCCCGAATCCGCTTCGATTGATCTGACCGCGGGGCAGACCGTTCAAGTCGTCGCCGATTATCTGCCCGGCTTCGTGGGAAACCGTTTCGGTCTCGGCATCGTAAATGAATCCGAGATGATTTCGGAGGATGTGCGGAAGTTCGCTTCGGCTGCGGATGCAGTTGTGGTGGCCGTCGGCTTCAATCCATCGACCGAGAGCGAAGGCATGGACCGCACCTTCTCGCTGCCGTGGGGTCAAGACGCGCTGATTGAATCTGTCGCGGCGGCCAACCCGCACACCATCGTCACTCTATTGGGCGGTGGGGGTATGGACACGCGCCGCTGGCTCGATAAGGTGCCCGCGCTGCTGCATGCGTGGTATCCCGGACAGGAAGGCGGCACAGCCGTGGCGCAGGTCGTCTTCGGCAAGCACGATCCCGAAGGCAAGCTGCCTGTCAGCTTCGACCGTAGTTGGGAAGACAATCCTTCGTTCGCCGACTACTATCCGATCCCGGGCGCGGATACGAAACTCCACGTTGTCGAAGTGGGCCACCCTGATGTCGATTACGTGATTCCGCAAGTGAAATATAACGACAAGCTGATGGTGGGCTACCGCTATTGGACCACCACTGGCAAGCATCCGCTGTTCCCGTTTGGATTCGGTCTCAGCTACACCACGTTCAGCTTTTCGAAGTTGAGCGCGCCGGCGAGCGCCGTAAGCGGAACCGAAGTCAAGGTCGGCTTCGACGTGACCAACACGGGCAAGGTGGAAGGCGCCGAGGTGGCCCAGCTTTATATCTCGGATCCATCTGCCAAAGCCGAGCGCCCGGAACGCGAACTGAAGGGGTTTGAAAAAGTTCGCCTCGCACCCGGCGAAACCCGGCACGTCACGATCTCACTTGACGCACGTGCCTTCAGTTATTGGGACGACGCGGCACACAAGTGGACCATCGACCCCGGCAAGTTCGTTCTGCGGGTCGGCAACTCCAGCGAAAACACGCCGCTGCACGCCGATCTCACCGTGAACTAGCCACGATTCGCCACAAACCGAAAACGGAGAGGCCTCGCTCAGCGCGAGGCTTTTTCGTTGCGCGGAAGGCGATCCGATTTCAGTGGGCCCATGCACCCAATATTCATAGGCAAGCCGCACTTGCTTCCGCTAGACTAGGCACCAATCCCCCCAATTGCCACATCGGAGGTCAACTCGTGAACGATTGGAAAGTCCTGCAGAAGGACCCTGCGGAAGCCCTTGCGAAACTGCATCACTTCTCCGTGACAAAGAAATGTCCGGCGGGGGATGTCGAGGCGTTGATTACGGTGAAGGAATTTGCCACCGCGAAGACCAGCGACATGAAGTTCTACGCGACCGCCGATCTCGCGCTCAATCAGAGCACCATGAAATTTCATCCGGTGGGATGGGGTGAAACGCTGCAGATCGCACTCGCGGAATGCCTGAGAAATCTGCGCAAGTTTGAATATGAGGAATGCGAGCAGGCTTCGTAGCTCGCGTCGGAGTGAGCCGAGTACCGGCCCGGAGACTCGCACGAGCGTGTTTTTCAGAGTGGCGTGAGGCCAATTTCGTGCACGCCCTCGGTCCGCGCAATCACGGCGCTCGCCATGCAATTGCCTACCACGTTCATCATGGTGCGCCCCATGTCCATCAGGGTGTCAACGCCAAGAATCAGCAGGATCGGCGCGACCGGAAGCTGTATCGCGCTGGCCGTCGCGAGCAGCACCACGAGCACCGCGCGCGGAACCCCGGCGATGCCCTTGCTGGCCAGCATCAGAATCGCGAGCATGGCAATTTGGCGGCCGAGAGTCAGGTGAATGCTCGCGGCCTGTGCCACGAAGACCGCAGCCATCGAGAGATACACGCTTGACCCGGTCATGTTGAAGCTGTAGCCGGTGGGAATCACGAACGAGACGATCCAGCGCGGCACGCCGAACTCTTCCATGCGCTCCATCGCCAACGGCAGAGCGGCTTCTGAGGTCGTCGTCGCGAAGCCGATAGCGGCCGGTTCGCCGACAGCCCGGAGAAACTTCGCGATGGGAATACGGTAGAGAAGCAGAATCGGAAGCAGAACAGCCACGCAAAAAACCGCGAGTGCGCCATAGTAGGTGATGACCAGACGCGCCAAGGGAAGCAAGGTTCCGAGCCCTGTGCGCCCCACGGTATATGCAATTGCAGCGCCCGCAGCCAGCGGCGCGAGATACATGATGATGCGCGTCAATTGGAACATGACGTCCGCGAGAGACTGCAGAATCTTCACCAGCGGTTCGCGCTTCTGCTCGGGCAACATGGCCAGGGCGCATCCGAACAGAATGGAGAAGACGGCAACTTCGAGAATCTGGTTCTGCGCCACGGCCTGCGCAATGTTTTCGGGGAAAACATTCAGGACAATTTGCTGCCAGGTCTGCGCTGGTTGCACCACGGGCGGAACGGCATCCGCGGTTGGAACCACTACGCCCCAGCCCGCGCCGGAGAGATTCATTGCAACCGTGCCAATGATCAATCCCAGCGTGGTGACCACTTCAAAATAGATCAGGGCTTTGACAGCAACGCGGCCCACCGATCGCAATTCGTTGTGGCCCGCGATGCCGGTGGTGATGGTCGCAAACAGCAGCGGCGCCACGATCATCCGAATCAGGCGCAGGAACAGATCCCCCGGCAAGCGAGCCTGTGCAGCGATGTTGGGCGCATCAAGACCTAGTTCTATTCCCGCCAGCATGGCAAGAAATGTCCAGCTCATCAGAGACGGTCGGCGCAGCGCATAGACCGCGAAGAAAGCGACCGCAGCCCAGCGCAGGCCCACGCCGACCTCGGCGTGTCCCAACCATCCCGCCAGCACGCCGTTGATCAGGCAGACGGCGCCGAGCGCGGCGACGATGCGAAGAGCCCTGCCAGTTCTGCGCACGGCTGTTGGCGGAGAGGTGAGGGCCGGTTTCATGTAGTGCGCTCCTTCGTGCATGGACGCGTCAGCTTCATCGCTTCCGCAGTGACATCGGTGTACTTGAGTCCGGCACCGGTGTTGAAGAGCACGACACGGTCAGAAGATTTTAGAAATCCGTTCGCGAGCAGGCGATCGTACGCGGCCGTCACGCTGGCGCCTTCCGGACACAGAAACATTCCTTCGTTCCGCGCCCAGTCGGAAAGCGAGGCAAGAATTTCCTCATCGCTCAGTGCGAGCGCCAGCCCGCCCGATGCACGCACGATGTCGAGAATGATGGCGTCCCCGTACGGTTTTGGCACGCGCAGTCCAGACGCAAATGTCGCTGCGTTTTGCCACATCTGGCTCGCTGCTGCACCTTCGTCGAACGCGCGCGCCACTGGAGCGCAGCCCGCCGCCTGCACCGCGATCATCTTCGGCCGCTTGCCCGGCGCAACCCAGCCAAGCTCTTCCAACTCTTCGAATGCCTTCCACATGCCGATCAGGCCGACGCCGCCTCCGGTGGGATAAAACACCGCATCGGGATACTGCCAGCCCAGTTGCTCCACCAGTTCGTAACCCATGGTCTTCTTGCCTTCCACGCGAAACGGCTCTTTGAGAGTGGAGATATCGAACCAGCCCTCCTGCGTCTTCCGCTCCTGCACCATGCGCGCGCAATCGGAGATCAACCCGTCCACCAGCACAACGTCAGCGCCGTAGGCTATCGCTTCAACGTAGTTGGCGAAGGGCACGTCGAGCGGCATGAAGATATGCGCCTCAATGCCTGCAGCCGCCGCATACGCCGCCAGCGCGCCCGCTGCGTTGCCGGCAGATGGCACCGCCAGCTTGCGCAATCCGTAGTGCCGCGCCATGGTCACGGCCATGCCCAGACCACGCGCTTTGAAACTGCCGGTGGGATTTGCCCCTTCTTCTTTTAGATAGGCATTTTTGTAACGCTTGCTGCGCAACATCGGCGTCCAACCTTCGCCCAACGTCACGGGCGCGGCATCGGGCAGCACTGCGCGATAACGCCACATGCCCGACCAAGGCGATGCTGCATCTTCGTCAACCACGTCAGCGGGCGCAGTTCCGCGCAAGTGCGAAAGGTCGTACCGCACAAAGAGCGAACCGGCAGGGGCATCCGTACACTTCGGGCAAACCGTTTGGGGCGTGTCGGCGGCGACGTGCGCGTGGCAGCGAGCGCATTCAAGAAAGGCAATCGGTGGCATTCGGTTCCTTGGCGTGTACGAAGAAGGGCCTGCACGAAGAAGTCTAAATGATGTCGACATATCGAAAGCCGGGCGCGCATTCCGTGCTGTACGATAGCCGAATGAAACGCGTCCTCTTGTCGTGGAGCAGCGGGAAAGACAGCGCCTGGGCCCTCCACCTTCTCCGCCGTGATCCCGACATCGAATTGGTCGGCCTGCTCACCACGCTCAATAGCGAATTTCAGCGTGTCGCGATGCATGGCACACGCCGCTCTGTGCTTGAGGCGCAGGCCGCTGCCGCCGAGTTGCCGCTGTGGACTGTGCCGCTGCCATGGCCCTGCTCCAATGAGATTTATGAAAAGCGCATGGCCGAGGCATGTGACCGCGCCATCCGTGAACATGTCGACGCCATCGCTTTTGGCGATCTTTTTCTGGAAGACGTCCGATCGTATCGTGCGAAACAACTCGCACCCACAGGCATCGAGCCGCTCTTCCCTCTATGGCAAATTCCGACCGACCAGCTTGCCCGCGACATGATCGCCGCGGGCCTGCGCGCCCGCCTGGCCTGCGTCGACACGAAACAATTGCCCGCATCGTTCGCAGGCCGCGACTTCGATGCTGCACTGCTGCGCAACTTGCCTGCTTCCGTTGATCCCTGCGGAGAGCGCGGCGAGTTTCATACCTGCGTCTACGACGGGCCCATGTTCGCAGGGCCGATTTGGCTAGAACCCGGCGAGGTCGTCGAGCGCGATGGCTTTACCTATGCGGATTTTGTTGAGGTCAAATCCGGCTCGACTACTGAGAAACCGCGACCGTCGAAGCGGAACAGCCTGAAAACTGCAGATCGATCGTATACGCGCCTACCAATCCAAATGAGACCCGGTTGGGAATGCTGAAGCCGCTCACATTCTGATAGTCGAGTTTCAAATCAATATTGAAGGTAGATGTGCCGATGTGTTCATCGATCTTCATGCTTGCAATGCGCCGCAGATCGCCCGGCGCCGGATTCGGCGAGGCCATATAAGTAACATCGGTTTTGCCGCCCATCGCGCCTCCTTCAAATTCATAGTGCGTGGGCGCACCGCTGGGGTCCAACACCATCGAGATATTCATGCCGCTGCTCTTAGTTGAAGTTTTCTCGCCGCCACCGGGAAGGCTCTCGATCTGTTCAAGTTTGTCGCCGGGCCCGACGATCGGCCCCGCAATCATCGGCCAGTACATCTGGTAGAAGCCGCCTACCATCTGCTTCATTCCGCTTTCGATCTGCTCCTGCGTGGCGATGGTTCCGTTGGTCCAGTCAAAATGCAACTCGAGCGGCCTGCCGCGCACTTCGCGCGAATGGATCTTCAATCCTTGCAGACTTCGCAGCCGATCCGGGTCAACATCTACTTTGACCGAATGGTAGAAGGCGTTCCAATCCACCAATAGATCGCAATCGATGAGGGTCAGATTGTCGGGGTGGTAGTAGCTCGCAAGAATCGCACTCGATAGCTCGGCGGATGTCTTGGGCAGCGCGCTTTCCGGCGATTTCACCGGTGTAGTTTTGTGAACGGCATGCGTCGCCGTCTGCGCGCAGACACACGACGCTGCAAGAATCAGAGTTACAAACGAAAGTTTCGATAACATGTGCTGGTGAACTTAGCACCGGCGTGCGAACGCTGTCCACCGCCGGCGATGAATTCTCCCCTTCAAGACAATCAGGAGAGATGCTATTTTGCTTCCGGCACGCCTACCTCGGCTGCCGGTGGCAGTGTATGCGTGTGCCACCAGCCGTACATCACCAGTTCCCACTTGTCGCCGCGCCCGCTCCACAACTCAGTTGCGCGAGCGTAGCGTGCCTCATTGTTCGCCAGCCAATAAGGCCGGTTGTCGCGCAGCCATGCATCCTTGAAGAGCTGGCCAATCTGCGAGTAGCCGTCGCGAATATCCTGCATGCGCCCGTTGTTCGAGGCGATGGTCTCGAGCAAATCGCCCACTTCGTCCCAATGCGCCTTGTCTCCGGCCAGGGCCTGCGCCTGGCTGTAGAGCTTCACGCAATCGGCGGCCGCCTGGAATTTGTAGCCAATGAAATCGATTCGCCGCGCGCCCAGTTCCAGCGCATCGAGCGCTTCTTCGTTGGCTAACGTGCGGCTATCCGCTTTTGCCGCCGCGCGTGCCTGCGCCAGCAGAGTAATCGCATGCTCTGCGTCGAGCCGCACTTCGGCGGCCACGGGCAGCAACTTCGCCGCTACGATTTGGCCCTCGGGCGAAAACGGGTCGATCCAGAAGTACGCGTCCTGCGCGTCGTCGAGATCGGCCTTGCGCAAGACAGCGTGCGCAGCCATCAGCGCCCGCTGCGCGTCATCGATCTTGCCGGTTGGGTCTCCGTGAAATGCCTGCCCATACGACGCGGTGAAATCCGCCTCGGAGCTCTCGCCCTTCTGCCAACCTGCAGCTGCGCCAAACAGCACGCCAAACCAGTTCTCATCGAACAGTCCCTCGCCATCGTCGTTCCACACGGTGTTCAGCTCGCCGGTTGCGCCGAGTTTCTGGCCGTCGCGAACGAACGCCCGAATGTTGCCCAACGCTTCGTTGTTGTTGGGATACACGCGATTCCAGTTGTTCACGCCGGGAGCGACCCAGGTCTCGAGACCCGACTTGATGAACGGCTCGAGATTCTTGGTGAAGTCCGGCGCCGCGTCGTAGTGCCACGACACGGCAATCATGTCCTTGGGCAGCGTGCCGACAAGTTCCGGCGAATTCTCCGCGATGTCGCCCCAGAAAAGCAATCGCTTGTTCAACGGCCCGAGTTGCGTGTGAATCCGGCCCAGGAAGTCGAGGTAGACCTTGCCCAGCCCCTGCTGCTGCACCTGCTCACGCGTGCGGCCAAGGCCAAGCTCAAACGTCTCATCCGCGCCGATATGCGCGTATGGCCCGGGAAAGACTTTCGCCAATTCGCCGAACCATGTGCCGATCAGCGGCAGCGTTCCTTCGTCGCCGGGCGCCAGAACGGCACCATGCGCCGTTTCGCCCAGATGCGAATATTCCTCAAACTTCAAAACGTGATGCAGATGCCCGAAGGCTTCCTGCTCGGGGATGACCGTGATGTGATACTGCGCCGCATAGGCCACCAGTTCGCGTGCTTCATCCGGAGTCATCGCGCCGCCGGGATAGGCCGCTACCGGCGTGGAACTGTAGGCGAATGTGTGTTCGAAGTAGGGAGAAAAAATATTGATCTTGTAGGCAGCGAGAGTGCGAATCTCGCGCTTCAGAAATTCCATGTTGGGGAGGGGCCCGCGCGACCAGTCATCGGAGAGTCCGCGATGCGGCATGGCCGGCCAGTCGCGGATCGTTGGTGCGAGCAGGACGGTATCCTTGCCCGATCCGCGGATCAGCTGCTTGACGGTTTGCGCGCCGTAGAAGAGGCCGGTTGGCGTTTCGGCGATAACTGCGAGGCCGCGCTTGTCGTCGGGTACGAGAATATAGCCCTCATCGTGCATGGCCGCGTCGAATTTCAACTGATGATGCGCGAGAAGTTCTTTTGCTGCCGCCGCGCTCGTGAGTTCCAACCGGACAAGCGTTCCGTTGTTCTCGGACAATCGAATATCGCGACTCTTGAGGGACTCTTCGAGATCCTTCGCAGCGAATTCGTTTTCGGCATTCTGTTCAGCCGATACAAGAACGCCCGATCCACCTACGCGAAGAGATTCGACCGCCGTACACTCCCGCACCGCGGGCACCAGGTGCAAATCGGCACAGCTGGGCGCGGCCGAGGTTTGGGCGAAAAGTTGACTCGACGCGCCAGTTGCGGCGCACACAACTATCCATGAAGCCAGGGAAACAGGAAGACGCATAAGCCCCTCACGGCAAAGCAATTTGCCTGCAAGGCTATAGCATCTCGCCCCGGGATGTACATGGGGAAGTTAGCGTTTTGAGGCGAAATGATCAAAAATTCTTTCGAGATATCCTCAAAACGCTCGAAAACGAACAGCCGGCGACCAACTTACCTCAGGCTCTTGAGCACCGGGTAGAGCTTCCGCCACTGGGCATATCCCGCCTTGTACGCCGCCAAATCCGCCTTATCGGGCTCGATCCGCTGCGCGACTTCGATGGCTTGTTCGCAGGCCTTGTCGAGATTGGCCCAGTGCCCAATGCCGACACCCGCCATGAGCGCGCAGCCAAAGGCGCCGCCCTCTTCGGCGGTCAGCACCTCGACAGCCTGGCCATACACGCCCGCCTGAATCTTGCGCCACAGCGGACCGCGCGCACCTCCACCGCCCAGCCGCACAGCGCTGACCGGAATGCCCAACTCGGCGAACAGAGTAAACGTGTCCTGCAGCGAATAGGCCACGCCCTCGAGCACCGCACGCGTGAAATGCGCCGCAGTGTGGGTGGGACCAATCTTCACAAACGCCGCGCGCACCTCAGGATCGAGGTGCGGCGTGCGCTCGCCGAGCAGATAGGGCGCCCACTCAAGGCCGTCGCTGCCTGCGGGAACCTTGGCCGCCGCAGCCGTCAACGTGTCGTAGTCCTGCCCGGCGAAGAAAGTCTCCTTGAGCCAGCGAAAGCTCAACCCCGCCGATTGCGTTACACCCATCACGTGCCACAGGCCCGGCACGGCGTGGCAGAAAGTGTGCAGCCGCCCCTTCGGATCTTTGGTCGGTTGCGCCGTGGCGGCAAACACCACGCCAGACGTGCCGATGGTGGCCGACACCGAGCCCGGCTGCAGAATGCCCATGCCCACGGCACCAGCGCCCTGGTCGCCCGCGCCCGCGACAACCGGCGTTCCCGCCGCCAGGCCGGTCAACCCGGCGGCCTTTTCGGAAATTCGCGCGCACACTTCGGGCGATTCGTAGACTTTGGGCAGCCAGCTCTCGGGGATCCCCGCTGCCTCGGCAACTTCCTTTGACCAGCGCCGGTGCGTTACATCCAGCAGCAGCGTACCGCTGGCTTCCTGCACGTCGATCGCAAATTCACCGGTCAACCGGTAGCGCACGTAATCCTTGGGGCACATGATGTGCCGCGTCTTCGCGAAGATTTCGGGCTCGTGGGTCTTGACCCACAGCAGTTTGGTCAAAGTGAAGTTGGGCAGCGCGGGATTGCAGGTGAGCTCGATCAGTTTATCGTAGCCAATCTTCGCGGTGAGCCAGTCGCACTCCGGCTGCGTCCGCGTGTCGCACCAGATCAACGACGGACGCAACACCGCGCCGTTTTCATCCAGCAACACCGCGCCGTGCATCTGGCCCGTCAATCCAATCGCGGCAATGGGCTGCTTGGGCTCGGGCGCGGCAGCCAGCGCCTTGCGAATGGCCTCCTGCGCGGCGCGCCACCAGTCTTCCGGATCCTGCTCTGCCCAGCCCGGATGCGGGGTGCGGAACGGTGCATGCTCGCTCGATGCTCCGCTGATCAACTTGCCTTCGCCGTCCACTACCACGGCCCGGGTGCCGCCCGTTCCCACATCCATGCCTAAAAACCACATCGCCTTACTCTCCTTGCATAAATCGCTTTTCTGAAGCGGAAGCCAGCATACCAGCTTTGTTCTTTGTGCGAAAAGGCGGACCGATCTGCCGTTCGTCACAATCCACGAACTTTTCCTCGGACCTTAACGTAAAATCCTTTACGCAACCTGAGCCGCGCCCGCTCGGCCGCTTGCGCTCAAACTTCAATCTCACTCATGGGGAGGCTTCTGTGGCATCTTTCATCGAGCAGCTCAAACAGGTTTTCCGTAGACTTGCCCGCGCCCCTCTGTTCACCATCATCACTCTGCTGACCCTCGCCATCGGCATCGGCGCCAATACCGTGGTCTTCAGCGTTGTCGAAGGCGTCTTACTCAAGCCCCTCCCCTACCCTCACCCCGAACAACTGATCGGCGTTTGGAACAGCGCGCCCGGCGTGAACCTGCCCAAACTCAACATCGCGCCCTTTCTCTACTTCATCGAGCGCGAGCAGAACACGACCCTGCAGGACATTGGAGCCTATCGCGGCAACTCGCTCAGCATCACCGGCACCGCCCAGCCGGAGCATGTGCAGGGCCTCGACGTCACCGACGGCGTGCTGCCCATGCTCGATGTGAAGCCCGCCCTCGGACGCTTGTTCACGCGCCAGGACGATTTGCCCAACGCGGGAAAAACCATCATCCTCACCTACGGCTACTGGCGGCGGCGCTTTGGCGGCAGCAAGACTGTTATTGGCCAGAGCCTCACAGTCGACGGCAACTCGCGCGAAATCATCGGCGTGCTTCCCAAGGATTTCCAGTTCCTCGACTACTACGACGTGGACCTGGTGCTGCCCATGCAACTCGATCGCAGTAAGACCGTGCTCGGCAACTTCAGCTATCAAGGAATGGCGCGCCTCAAGCCGGGCGTCACTTTGGAACAGGCAAGCACCGACATTGCCCGCCTCATTCCGGTTGCAGTTCGCAGTTTTCCGCCGCCTGAAGGTTTCAGCGTCGCAGTGTTTGAGAAGGCGCACTTTTCGCCCGATCTCCACTCCCTCAAGACAGATGTGATTGGCGACGTCGGCAACGTGCTTTGGGTTCTCATGGGATCCATCGTCCTCGTCCTTCTCGTAGCATGCGCAAATGTTGCCAACCTGCTTCTGGTGCGCGTCGAAGGACGCCGCCAGGAGCTCGCCATTCGCTCGGCGCTCGGAGCCGGACGCGGCGACATCACGCGCGGCCTTTTGTTCGAAAGCCTTGTTCTCGGACTCACCGGTAGCCTCATCGGTCTGGGCCTGGCATTTGGGACACTGCGCCTCCTGGTCGCCATGGCGCCCACGGGATTGCCGCGCCTTCACGAGATCGGCATCAACTTCCCCGTCTTGCTGTTTACTCTCGGCGTTGCGCTCTTCGTCAGTCTCGTCATCGGCATGATTCCGGTGCTCAAATACTCAGGCGTCCGCGCCAGCACCGGCCTTCGCGAGGGCGGCCGCGCCCTCTCGCAGAGCCGGGAACGGCACCGTGCGCGCAAGATGCTAGTGGTCGTGCAGGTCGCGCTCGCACTGGTCCTGCTCATCTGTTCGGGCCTGATGATTCGTACGTTCCGCGCACTAGCACACGTGTCGCCCGGCTTCACCGAACCTGCGTCTCTGCAGGCGTTCAGCATCTATATTCCGGAAACGCAGATCCCCGATACGGAGAAAGTGCGAGTTCTCCGCACGGAACAAGCCATCGCCAGCAAGCTTGCCACAATTCCGGGCGTCTCGTCGGTCGCCATCACGACGGAAGTCCCGATGTCCGGTAACAATTCCTTCGATCCCGTCTATGCTGCAGACCACACCTACAAGGAAGGGGAGCTGGCGCCGATTCGCCGCTTCAAGTTTGTCTCTCCCGGCTTTTTCTCCACGATGGGAACGCAGTTCCGTGCCGGCCGCGACCTTACCTGGGATGAGACGTTCCAGAAGCGGCCGCTGGCCATCATCTCTGAGAACTTCGCTCGCGAGTATTGGGGCAGTGCGGAAAACGCGATTGGCAAGCGCATCCGGGTTGGCTCCGGCGACCCGTGGCGCGAAGTCATCGGTGTTGCTTCCAACGTCTACGACGACGGCGTCAGCCAGGATCCCTCAACAGCCGTCTATTGGCCTCTCTACCAGGATCAGTTCGAGATTGATAAGGAGATGGTGCGCCGCGGTGTCAGCTTCGTCCTGCGCACGCCGCGCGCCGGTTCTGCTGAATTCATGCGCGAAGTGCAGCAGGCCGTCTGGTCGGTTGACCCCGATCTGCCGCTCTCTGAAACGAAAACGGTCGGAGAGCTTTACACCAAGTCCATGGCCCGCACCTCGTTCACGCTGGTGATGCTCTGCGTGGCCGGCAGCATGGCATTGCTGCTCGGTATAGTGGGCATCTACGGCGTCATCTCGTACGCGGTCTCGCAGCGCACCCGCGAAATCGGCATTCGTATGGCGCTGGGCGCACAACGCGAATCGCTTACCGCCATGTTTGTCCGGCAGGGTCTTCTGCTCACCGGCATTGGCGTGGTGGTGGGCGTCGGCGTGGCCTTTGCCTCCATGCGCCTGATGTCTTCGATTCTGTTCCACGTGAGCCCGATGGATCCGTGGACCTACTCGATTGCCACTGGGTGTGTAGTCGCAATTGCGTGGCTCGCCTGCTATCTGCCTTCGCGCCGCGCTGCCGTCGTTAATCCCGTGAACGCCCTGCGCTCGGAGTAGGCGCTCCCTCCCCCAGAGCGGGCGTGGTGTGTATCGCCACGCCCCCGGCTCTCCTTGACTGGGAAATTGTTGCCCTTCCGCTGCGAAATATACTCCTCAATCGTGGAGCGATTCAATTACACTCGCTGCACCGCCTCCTGCAGCACGTCCTTCCCCTCACAGGTGCGGTCTGCCTCTTTCCTGGCAGGCTTCTTCCCCACCAGGTACAACTCAAGTTCGAAACATAAGAAAGGGACAACATGACTGCGTCCGCACCCAGCCCCGATCACATTCTGCAAACAGGCCTTGCCTTCTGGGCCTCGAAAACTCTGCTGAGCGCTGTTGAAATGGAGGTCTTCACCGAACTCGCCAAGGGTCCCGAAGATCTGGCTTCGCTCACCGGGCGACTCGGCCTGCATCCCCGTTCGTCGCGGGACTTCCTCGATGCGCTCGTGGCTCTCGGCTTCCTTGAGCGAAAGGACGGCAAGTACTCCAACACGCCCTCCAGCGACGTCTTCCTCGACAAGCACAAGCCGTCCTACATCGGCGGCATGCTTGAAATGGCCAACAAACGCCTGTTTCACCACTGGCGGCACCTCACCACGGCTCTGCGCACGGGCGAGCAGCAAAACGAAGCTGCACACGGCGAACCCGACACGTTTGGTGCACTCTATGCCGATCCGGCGCGGCTCAAGGGATTCCTGCGCGCCATGACCGGCATCAGCCATGGCGCCAACATGACCATCGCCGCCAAATTTCCCTGGGACAAATATAAGACCGCGGCCGACTGCGGCACGGCGCAAGGCGACCTCATCGTGCAGGTCGCGCTGAAGAATCCGCACATTGCCGGCACCGGCTTCGACCTGCCAGAGGTCGCGCCCATCTTTGAGGAATACGTCGAAGCCAATGGCCTGTCGTCGCGCGTGCGCTTCAAGCCCGGCAGCTTCTTCACCGATCCGCTGCCCAAGGTCGATGTGATCCTGATGGGCCACATCCTGCATGACTGGAACCTCGAGGAAAAGCGCATGCTGATTCGCAAGGCCTACGAGGCACTTCCGGAAGGCGGCGCGTTTATCGCCTACGACGCCCTGATCGACGACGACCGCTCGAAGAATGCATTCGGCCTGCTGATGAGCCTCAACATGCTCATCGAAACGCCCGGCGGCTTCGACTATTCCGGCGCCGATGGCGTTGGCTGGCTAAAGGAGGCGGGCTTCCGGGACGTGCATGTCGAGCACCTCATCGGGCCCGATTCCATGGTGGTCGGCATCAAGTAGGTACCCTCTGACTTGCCTCCGAGATCGCCCATCTTTGCCACGACCAATGTGCACCGATGGGCGAATCCCCTTTTCGCGGCTTCGTATCGCAACCCGGTACGCTGCTCCGGAGTGTGACCAATCGCACAGGCGCTTCTTCCCCCACGCGTAAGAATAGGGGCATGAGGCCGAAGCTGCTCCTCCTGCTTCGACCCCGGAGACCCTACCCGATGAGCGACCTTGCCCCTCTTGCCGAAGCTGTAGCAGTGGATCCCCTGGTGGGCCATCCCGCCGACTATCACGTCTTTCATAAATTTCTTGAGCGCTGCAAGTCCTTGCCGGCCATCACCACAGCCGTCGTGTGGCCGCTCTCTGACGTCGCGTTGCGCGGCACCGTCGAAGCAGCCCTTGAAGGGCTCATCAAGCCAACTCTCATTGGCGATGAGGCCCAGATCCACGCACTTGCGGTAAAGATTGGCCTCGACATCTCCGCCTATCCCATCGTGCAGGCCGACAACGAATCCAAGGCAGCCGAAATCGGATGTGTGATGTGCCGCAACAACGGCTTCCAGGCCCTGATGAAAGGCAGCCTGCACACCGACGATCTGATGAAGGCCGCCATGAACAAGGACACCGGCCTGCGCACCTCGCGCCGCATCAGCCACGTCTTCGTAATGGATACACCCGCTTATGCGCGAACCTTGCTGATCACCGACGCGGCCATCAATATCGAGCCCGAGCTCGAAGACAAGATCCACATTGTGCAGAACGCCATCGACCTCGCGCACGCCCTCAATATTCCCCAGCCCAAGGTCGCCCTGCTTTCCGCCGTCGAGACCGTTAACCCCAAGATCAAGTCCACGCTCGACGCCGCGGCGCTGTGCAAGATGGCCGATCGCGGCCAGATCACCGGCGGCATCCTCGACGGACCGCTGGCCTTCGACACCGCCGTGAGCGAAAAGGCCGCAAAGATCAAGAACCTTGTTTCGCCGGTCACCGGCCAGGCCGACATCCTGGTGGTCCCTGACCTCGAAAGCGGCAACATGCTAGCCAAGCAGCTCGAATACCTGGGCGGTGCGCAGTTAGCCGGCATCGTCCTCGGCGCGCGTGTTCCGGCCATCCTCACCAGCCGTGCCGACTCCGCGGAGACCCGGCTCACCAGTTGCGCGGTCGCCGTGCTGCTGCACTACGACTCGCACCCAATCGAATAGTTCGATCGCATTTTCTCCCCAGAACGCCAAAGGCGCCATTCCACAACGGAATGGCGCCTTCAGTTTTGAGCGGGTCTTGAATGCAGTCGAAAGCGGACCCTTGCTTTTCAACCAGGAGCTGCCTTCTCAGTCCATCGACAAGCTAAGCTGATGCCGTACGTCAGCCCCGCGAATCCAGAAAATCACGTCGGTCGCAATGTTTGAGGCATGATCGGCGATCCGCTCCAGGCTCCGCGAAACCATCAACCCATTCATAGCCTGTTGCGTAAACTGCGGCTGCTCCTGAATCAGTTGCAGCAGATCGGCATGGGCGCGACGGTTCATTCGATCGATTTCGTCGTCCATCTCGCGCACGGTGTCTGCCAGCCTTGCGTCGCCCTCCAGAAGGGCTTGCACCGCCGAGCGGATCATCTTTCCGGCAAACTCGCCCATCGCCTCGAAATCCACGGGAAGATCGACCGGCTCCGCTTTCAAAATGTCGCGCGTCCGCCGCGAAATCCCCATTGACTGGTCGCCGACACGTTCCAGGTCGCCATTGATCTTGATCACCGCCAGGATGAACCGGAGGTCGATGGCCATCGGTTGTTCTTTGGCAAGGAGCTCGTAGGCCATCTCGTCCAGCTCGCGCTGCGCGGTGTTGATGGCGGTTTCATTCTGCTTTACGTATTGGCACAGGCCCTGGTCTCGCTGCAGGTAGGCGTCCACCGCGGTCTCGACCGCAAGCTGCGCAAGAGCGGCCATGGCCAGCAGCTTGTCCTTGAGTTCGGCGAGTTGAAGTTGAAAGTGTATCCGCGGCAAGCGAAAAAATCTCCTACAGATGATTGTGCATCATCGAATGTTACCAGTCCTTGAATTTCCTGAGGGGCACCAGAACAATCACATACAAAAGTCACAGGTCTTCAAGGCAGCCCCCAACCCATATTGGACGAGCCGGGACGCGGTTGGATACTTCGGTCATCTATCTGGCTGCAACCATTTGCGTTCGACTCCGATGCGGCGATGCGCAGTGGTCCAGACGCCAGCGCTCTTCGGTATTCGCGACTGCGGGCGCGTTCCCAGGTCGAGGCGACCGCTATACTGTTGCCCTGATCCCATCCGGCACCGTAGTTCTGACACGAGGAGTGGCCATGTCCGCGGCAAATTTTGTCCGTCCGGAAACTGAGTGCTCGAGACGGCTGGAGCTACGCCTCGCCCTCGCGATGATTGTGTTCGCAATTCCGTTTCACGTCGGTTGTCACCGAGCAGCACAAGCGCTTCCCAACGCTCTGAATCTTTATAGTGCCGGCCTGAACAACGGCAGCATCCCAGCCACGTACACTTGCGACGGCGCTAACACTTCGCCTGCGCTTGCCTGGTCCGCACCACCGGTCGGCACCGTCAGTCTTGCCCTCATCCTCACAGACCCCGACGCGCCCCAGGGAACGTTTGTGCATTGGGTGGTTTACAACCTGCCCGCAACGGCGCGTTCTCTGCCCGCCGCATTTTCCGCGCAACCGCAATTCGCGGATGGCATACGCCAGGGCCGCAATGACTTCGACGACATGGGCTACGGAGGCCCCTGCCCGCCCGTTCACTCTGAGCACCGCTATGTTTTCGATCTCTACGCGCTCGACGCGACGCTGAGTCTCGCGTCCGGCGCCACGCGCTCGCAAGTCGAAAACGCGCTGACAGGCCATGTCCTCGCCCGCGGCAGGCTCATTGGCCGCTACAGCCGGTAGCCTGCCTGGTTTGGCCGAAACCAATGCCTTCATTCGGCCTCGTCCGTCGCCGTATACCTCGCTGGTACCCTGAGCCTTATTATTTGGTAACTCCTGCCCCTCATCACTTCCCCTTCCAATCATCAACTGCTAGAATTCGAGATCGATGTCAGCAGCTCTCTATTGTGAAAAGGGGCACTTTATCGAGGCCCTCGAAGCGGAGGACGACTCGGCGCCAAAAGACGCCATGTCGGCCATGTTCGCGCGCCAGCGCAGCGGACCGCCGCCCTTCTGCCGCATCTGCGGTGCGATGAACATTTCGACCTGCCCCCACTGCCAGGTTTCCATCGAGCTCAGCTACGACCGGCCTGCGTTCTGCGCCCAATGTGGCAAGGCTTTCCCATGGACGGTGTACGCCATCCGTGCCGCAAGCGAATGCACCGATGATATCCAGCAGTTGACTCCGGAAGAAAAAGAAGAACTCAAGGCCACCTTCGAAGACCTTACCGTCGACACAGCGCGCACACCGCTGGCGGTCGAGCGCTACCGGAACCTGACCGCCAAAGCCGGCGGACGCCCCGCGCAGGTCCTCGAAAAGATCATTGAGAATTCGGTCAGCACTGAGACACGGGCGCTGCTCGACTTTAAGGCCAAGCCGCAAGCCTCCGCTCGGGTCACATTCTAGATAGAGCGCATCTCGGCGCCTTTGGCTTCGTGTCCCAGCGATGCCAGCGCAGCCAGCGTCAACGCAACAATCACGACCGTAATCGCCAAAACCGGCGGATACGTGCCCCATCGCTCCGCCACCAGCGCCTGCGCTTTCCCGTTCCACGATGTAACCAATCCGCCGAGTTGATAGGCCAAACCCGGCGCGGTGGCGCGGACAGGCGCCGGAGAAAGCTCTGTTAGATATGCGGGAACCACGCCCCACGCGCCTTGAACCATAAACTGCATCAGCACTGCGCCCGCGCCCAGCGTCAAGGCTGAGTGCCCGTAAGCGTAGAGCGGAATCACCGGCAACGCCAGAAGCGCCGCAGTAACAATTGCGCGCTTGCGCCCCCACCTTTCTGACAGCGTGCCAAACACAAATCCGCCCGCGATCGACCCCAGCCCGTAGAGCACGCCAATCAGCCCGACGGTCTCCGGCTTCATCTTCATCTGCACAGACAAAAACGTCGGATACACGTCCTGCGTGCCGTGAGAGAAGCTCATGAAAGCTGTCATCAACAAAACCAGAAACAAAAACGTCGGCAAAAACTTGAACAGCTGTGTGGAGAGGGTGGGGCCCGCCGTCTGCACCTGCCGATTCTTCACGCCCTCAAGCCAGACTGGGCTCTCCTCCACCTGCGTCTGCACATAGAGCACCAGCAGCGCCGGGCTCGCACCCACCATAAACAGCCCGCGCCATCCGATTCCGGGAATTGTCAAACCATGCCAGTGCACGCCCGCGAATAAGACCGCGAATGCTGCCGAAGCCAGAATCGAGCCGAACGCGTAGCCTTCCTGCAAGATTCCAGAGAAGGCGCCGCGCCCCTTCGTTGGAAGTGTTTCAAACGCCAATGCGGCGCCCACGCCCCACTCGCCTCCCATCGCAATGCCGAAGAGCGCACGCAACACCAGCAGCACATTCAAAGAGGGCGCAAAGGCACATGCCAGCTCGATCACGCTGAAGCTGAGAATGTTGAAGATCAAGATCGGGCGGCGGCCGTAGCGATCCGCCAGCATGCCAAACAGCACCGCGCCCACCGGCCGGAAAGCCTGGGTCAGAAACACCGCGCCCAGCACCTCGCTCGGCTTGGTGCCGAAATCCGAGGCGATCGCTTTCACACAAAAAATCAGTAGAAAGAAATCAAGGCTGTCGAGCGTCCAACCCAGAAACGAAGCTACAAAAGCGTGTCGTTGCGATCGGCTCAACCCGTTGAAGTCGCGGACGAAAGACATTAGAGGTGAGCATACCAAACGCCTAGTCCAACCACGCTCGATTCGCAACCCCTATTGCACTGTCGCTGGTCCCCATTCCCACGGGGGCCCCCGCGGACAGGTCTTCGTCCGCGGGGCGGTTATATACTCCCGCCATGATTCCCATCGGGGCGCACCCCGCGTTGCACCCGCTCTTTGAGACGCTCGCTTACGCGGCTGGCTATGCCGTCTTTCGCTTCGCCCGCGCCCGCCAGGGTGACATTCTCGCCGAACCGCAGCGCTGGACCGTGCTCGCCGCAGCCGCTGTCGGCGCGCTGCTCGGCAGCCGCATTCTCGGACTCGCGGAGCAATGGCCCACCGTCTTCGCAGCATGGCACGCGGGCCACCTGCATGCGCTCCTCATCACTCCCGGAGGAAAGACCATCGTGGGCGGCTTGCTCGGCGGATGGATCGGCGTCGAACTCGTCAAGCGCATCAGCGGCATCCATCGCCGCACCGGCGACTTGTTCGCGTTGCCGCTCTGCGTTGGCATCGCCGTGGGCCGCGTTGGCTGCTTTCTCGCCGGACTCGCCGACGACACCTACGGCAAACCCACTTCGCTTCCCTGGGCCGTTGATTTCGGCGACGGTATCGGCCGCCACCCCGTGCAAATCTACGAAATCATCTTTCTGCTTTTGCTCTCGCTCTTTCTGGTTCGTGCCATGCAATGGAGATTGCCGGAAGGCGCGCGCTTCCGGATCTTTCTCGGCGGTTACCTCGGCTGGCGCTTCGTCATCGACTTTCTCAAACCCCAGCCGCAGGCCGCCGGCCTCAACATGATTCAATGGGCGTGTGCCGCGGCTCTGTGCTGGCTCGCATTCGATTGGGCGGTCGGCAGAAAGGGTCAGTTTGAAACTGTTCGGGCGTGAATTTCATGGGTTCTCGAAAGCACTCGTACTCTTTGCCGCGGCTCTTCTGGTCGCCTCAGGCCTGTGTGGCGTGACGACTGCGCTCGAGGATCGAATAGGCGGCTGGTACTCCATGCCGAATACTTCCTGGGCCAATTTTCTCGCCATTTCCGGATTCGTCGAATTGGCGGCAATCCTTATCTCCCTCGTTGGCCTGCTCTTCGTTGCCATCGCGTGGCCCGCGACAGCCTTGCACGATCGCATTGTTAAATCGCAAGACGACAAGACGCAACATCTCTTTCGCAAGGACGACGACTCGACCCACGTTGATCCACAATAAACTTGCTCTCCCCCTCAAAGGAGTTCCATGACAAGCCCGCAATCCAAATCGATCTCCTTTGCAAAAGTCATTGTCTTTTTTGCTGTCGCCTTCGGCATCGGGCTGGGCCTCTGCGGGCTCGACTATTTTCTCGCCGCCCGCGGTATCGGTAAGAGAACGATTGAATATGGTGTCGGTCCACTGGATGGCGTCTCGCTTGTTGTTATGATTCTCTCCGCCGTTGGTCTGATATTGACGACCGTTCTTTGGATCGTGGTGGCCATCATTCGCGGCATTACCAGAAGGGGCGCCGACTCTCCGCAGTCTGCCGAGGCGGCAAACGACCGCTCCCCAACGGGCGACAACGCAGACGGCAAGAAAGACGATCAATGAGAATGCCCTGGACGAACCTTGAGGGCCCGGCGCGCCTGCCGGTTTTCTGTGTGACCATTTTGCTCGTGGCCTCGGGTCTCTGCGGCATACAGGCTGCGCTCCAGCAAACCAGGCTTGGAATGATCGGATGGTTGGTGTGAGTCTTAATCGTCGCAGGCGTTGTTGAACTCGTCGCGGTGGCCGTCTCCTTCTTCGTTGGAATCTTCGCTCTGATCCTCTGGATCAAAACTCTTATCAAAAAGCGCTCCGATTGACGGAGCGAGCCCAATCGACGTGCACCTTCTGCGTGCACACTGGGACACTTGGCCAACTGCCACAAGCCCGCGTCTCCGAGTCTGCTAGTGGCTTAGAATCCCGTCATGCTTGCCAAGAAGCTCACGACAATTGCCGGCGCTGTAGGCATTCTTGCCATCGGAGCGTGCTTCCAGCCGCCGCCTCCACCGCCGCAATTACCGCCGCCTCCATTACCGCGTCGTGATCTGAAGGGCATTCGTCACGTTTTCGTCGTGGTGGAGGGCGCCCCTCCTTCGCGCTATCTCAACCCTCAGTCTGTAGCGGACGCCGTTGCAGAGGGCATGAATTTGCGTTCAAAAAACTCCAAAGTGAAAGCCAGCGCGTACGAGCATGCCGGAGGCGCCAATGCGATCCTGAAGATTAAGATTCTGAGCGAAACGGCAGTCGCCAACCAATCCATGCAGTCGGCTGGTTTCCAGAACTGGTCCATTCACGTTGCATACGCGACATCCTTAACGAGTTCCGACGGACAGACCTTGTGGCAGGAGGATCATTTCGAACAGACATTCAGTCATCGCCTGCGTACGGACGATCCCGCAGATTATTGGAAAGGATACGCGGTTCAATCCTCCATGATGAGCAATCTGGGCTCTGACCTGGCTCTGAGAATGTTTTATGTCCATTGATCCAGCGCACACAGCCGAACTCACTGCTATCCTCAACCTTGATTTGCGGAAGGATCTTCGATGACCGATAAGCTTCGCCCTTATCTCTTCTACGACGTGGCCATCTCCATCTGCTCCACCTGCTATCGGCGCGTCGACGCGAAGATCGTCTTCGAAGACGACAAAGTATGGATGCTCAAGCGCTGTCCGCAGCACGGCCAAGCGCGGGTTCTCGTCGCCGACGACGTGGACTACTATCGGCGCTCTCGCGAAGTCTTCATCAAGACGCCCGAGCAGCCCATGGTCTACAACACGCCCGTCAAATACGGCTGTCCCTACGACTGTGGCCTCTGCCCCGACCACGAACAGCACAGCTGCCTGACCCTCGTCGAAATCTGCGATGCATGCAATCTCACTTGTCCCATCTGCTACGCGGGCTCGGGCCAGCACCGCACCGAGTTCCGGTCGCTTGATCAGATTGCCGCCATTCTGGACTGCGTCGTGCGCAATGAGAAGAATCCCGACGTGGTGCAGATCTCCGGCGGTGAACCGACCCTGCATCCTGATTTCTTCCGTGTGCTCGAAATGTGCAAAGAGCGCCCCATACGCCACCTGATGGTGAATACCAACGGCATCCGCATCGCGCAGGACGAGGAATTCGCACGCCGCCTCGCCGACTTTATGCCGCAGTTTGAAATCTACTTGCAGTTCGACTCATTGCAGCGCGAGCCCCTGATGCGGTTACGCGGAGCCGACCTGCGCAGCATCCGCGAAAAGGCTCTGGAACGCCTCAACAAATACGGTATCTCCACCACTCTCGTTACAACCGTGGCCCGCGGCGTGAACGACCAGGAACTTGGTGCCATCGTCGACTTCGCCCTCACCCAACCCGCTGTGCGCGGTGTAACGTTTCAGCCCGTGCAGCAAGCCGGACGCGTGCAGGGCTTCGATTCCGTGCAGCATCGATTGACGCTCACCGAGGTGCGCCGTCGCATTCTCGAGCAGACCAGCGTCTTCCGGCCCGAAGACCTCATCCCAGTTCCCTGCCACCCGGACGCGCTCGCCATGGCCTACGCGCTCAAGCTTGGCTCAAAGACCGTGCCGCTCACCGGCATGATTCCCCCCGACGTGCTCATCAACGGTGCCAAGAACACCATCGTCTACGAACAGGAGGCCGGTCTGCGCGATCATCTCTTCAAGCTGTTCGCAACGAACCATTCGCCTGCCTCGCAAGCATCCACGCTCAGGGAATTGCTGTGCTGTTTGCCAAAAGTCTTCATCCCCAAAGACCTCGGGTATAAGAATCTGTTTCGTGTTCTTATCGTGCAGTTCATCGACGCGGAGGCCTTTGACGTGCGCAGCGTCAAGAAGAGCTGCATTCACATCGCCCATCCCGACGGCAAGCGCCTCATCCCCTTCGACACATTCAACATGTTCTATCGCGGCGACCTCGAAACCACCCGCCTCGCCGCGTTGCGGCATCTGGAACTCGAACCCGCCTGAGAACTGGCCGCAACGCTTCCCCAGTAGCCCCACGGCAATGACTTCCAGACTCCGGCGTCCGTCCAAAATATTTGTTGCAACGAATAAACACCCCGGCGCGTCCAAATAGACAGCACGAGATTCCCCGCAGCATCCTCTATTTCTGAAAGGATTTCGCCTTATGAAGCGTATCGCCCTTCTCGCACTCGCCCTGGCAGTTCCCCTTACCTTTGCCCAAACCACCACCTGGACCCCCGACAAAGCTCATAGCGAGGTCGATTTTTCGATCCTTCACATGAGCCTCTCCAACGTCCGTGGCCACTTCGGCAACATTGGCGGCTCCATTGTTCTCAACCAGGCCGATATCTCCAAGTCCACCGTGAACGTCACCATCGACGTCACCACCGTCGACACCGGTGTCGGCGCTCGAGACACCGATCTTAAAAGCGCGAACTTTTTTGATGTTGCCCAGTTCCCCACCGCGACATTCGTCAGCACCAGCGTGGCAAAAAGCGGCACAGGCTTGACGGTCAGCGGCAATCTGACGCTGCACGGCGTTACCAAGCCGGCCGTTCTGCAAGTGCAGGGCCCCACCGGACCGGTGACTGGAATGGATCACAAGCCGCACTCGGGCTTCTCGGCCACCACCACCATCAGCAGAACTGCCTTCGGTATTGCCACCAAGTTCCCCGCAAGCGTGGTTGGCGACGACGTGAACCTGACCATCGACCTGGACGTGGCCCAGCAGTAGTTGTGCCTTGAACGACGAAGCTGCACAATAATTTCGTCCGCCAGACACACCCATTCGACGATCGGGGAATTTCATGTCTGTACTCAAGCGCGAAATCGCACAGGAGCGTCCCTTCTCCAGCCAGGAGGAGGAGACGCTTCTGAACCTGCTGCGGACGGCCGATTGTCTCAATCGCGCCTTCCAACGGCACACCCGCGACTGGGGCATTACCGGAACGCAATACAACGTGCTCCGCATTCTTCGTGGCGCGCACCCGCAGGGCCTGCCCTGCGCCGCAATCGGCGACAGAATGATCACCGCGGAGCCCGACATTACCCGCTTGCTGGGGCGCATGAAAGCGCTCAATCTCATCCACCAGAGACGCGACCGAAACGATCGACGCGTGGTTCTCACCTTTATCTCCGAAACTGGCCTTGACCTACTTCGCCAGATGGATCCGCTCATCGAGCGCATGCCCAAAGAGCTTCTCGACCATCTCAAGCAAGAAGAACTGGTGGAGCTGACGCGCCTGCTCGAGCTGGCCCGGCACGAGTGCAAGGACAAGCAGGCGACGCCAACCTGCAACGGCGGCCCCACCGGAAAAGTGACCTGTGAGTAGAGCAGTTTCAGAACCAACGTAGACGACTTCAGTGCATCGAAAGGTGGCGTTTTCTTGTGGAAAACGGCACTGGGCCTGGTGCTTTTGGTCGACACCAATTCCGAAACAGCTATAAGGCGCCGAGTAAACACACGTAGGCGCTCTCATTGCTTTTCAAGGTATGTCGGGGTAAAACGCCGCAGGAATGCGGTGCGTTGGAGTGCTAGCGGGTCACGATCTTCTTGGCCACCGTTTCTTCATCCGCGTCGGCCTGAATGATCTTGTTGTGCAGGCAATAGAGCGCCAGCTCAAGCCGGTCCGATACGCCAAGTTTGTCGTAGATCTTGCGCAGATAGTTCTTGATTACCTGCTCAGTTGTTCCCAGCTGGAACGCAATTTCCTTATTGCGCTTGCCCTGGGTAATGCAGGTAATAATCGCCATCTCTTTGGGTGAGAGCCGAGGTTGCGTCCGCGGGCTCACCAATGCAGCGGCCTGGGAGCGATACGCATCGATCACCCAGTTCACCGATTGATTGTCGATCCAGGTCTCGCCGGCTGCGATTCTACGCACGCAGCGCACCAGCAGGTCAGGCGAAATCGAGCGCGAAATGATGCCGCGCACGCCGCGCCGGTAGAGATCGACGGTCTGATTCTCGTCGGCCGAAGCGGCCTGCACAATGAGTTTGACGTCGGGGGCAAGGCGCAGCAAATCGGGAATGGCCGTGGCCGCGCCCGTCAGTAGTGCGCCTTCGAGAACAACGACATCAGTGGGGTAACGTTCGATGGCTGCGCGCAGATTCTCAAGCGAGTCTGCCTGCGCAACTACCCGGAGATCGTCTTCCAGTGCAAAGATCTTTCGGATCCCCACGCGGTAGATCGCCTGAGAGTCCGCAAGAATAATGCGGATCGCTCCCGGTTTTGCCGGTCCGTCTACGATTTCACCATCAGGAGTTTCGTCCAAAAATTCCATAATAGGCCGTATTACAGCCCGGGCGCACGCTTACTGCTCGGCAAATCTGTATTCATCGATTGTCGCAGCAGCCTGATACTGGCCCTGGCTTAACGAGCAGCGTACCACACGCCCTGTACAGCGAACCAGAACGTCGCTCGGTGAGCCCAGCACGTCACCCGGCATTCGAATAGAAAAATCGATACCTTGCCCTACTTTTAATGGGTCGTGTACTTCGAAAAGCACGCCGCTAGCGGAAACGTTGCGGGTTAGCGCCGTTCGCTCGTTATGCCCGGCAGAGACCATCGCCGGCAATGAAAGCGGGAAGCGAACCGCACACCGCACCTCCTTCCGCGAAGACGCGGCAGGAGACCGAAATTGCTTTGACGTCTGACCCGATTTCGAAGTGTTCATAATTGTGTACTCAAGCTCCAATTCGGAACCCTACACGACATGTATATCCCACTTTTGTGAAACAACAAAGGGCACGAAAGTTTTTGTAGGGTAATCGATTAGGCACCTCCTTGGCCAGTTGTGGCATCTATTTGTGCGGGACCCGCCACCCTCACCCCTCACGGGGATAGAAAGCGGCCGAGGCGCCGACCCATTCCAGGTTTCTATTGTGGTCCACCCCCATCATCTTTCCCCTGCCCAGACGCACCAGCGAAAGCGCCGGCGTCAACTTCTCTCCATCCGGCCACATATAGAGAATGCGGAATTCTGCCTGTGTCCGCCCGTGCGGCGTCTCAATCGTAGGCACGAAGTCCATGCGCTGCTGCAATAGATAGTCGTGCCGACGTTCGCCGGGGATCGCCTCCAACTCCGCCTGGGTCGGGGCGAACTGAATTCCCTTGCCTGCAAAGCTGAACAGGGGCTTCAGCAGCAGCTCCCCGTAGGCCGGATCCGCACCCTGCTCTTCGGGCAGAGTCACTCCTGCCTCTGCCAGCGCTGCTTTCCCGCGTCCCTGCAGGAAATCGCTGAGAAACACCGCGGGCGGCACGACCGTCCGGCCCACTTCCGACTGCGCCAGCCACGGCACCGAAAACTTGCTGATCAGGAAATACCAGTTCGGATGCCCGGCCCATTCCACGTCCCAGTTCTGGGTCAGGTCGAATTGCAACACGATCTTTCGAGCGATCAGCTCATCGGCAATGGCCCGGTTATAAATGCGTTCGATCGGCACCAGCCTGCCGACCGCGTCTCGATAGTGCAGCTTGTTTCCAAGCGGCTGCAGGCTCGCGATGTCCACCACCGCAATCCCCAGTTTCCGCGCTGTCACGTTGAAATCGGGCAATGTCTTCTGGTGCAGGGGATCGACCTCGGTCAGCACCACATGCCTGGGCTCATGGCCGCCCAGCACCGTCCGCCTCAGCAAATTCCAATAGCTTTCCTCATCCAAACCGCTCAGATAAGTGCCCAATTCATCGCCCAGTCCGTACAGTTCACGGTATCCAGCACACAGCAGATCCTGGTAGCCAAACACCGAGGGAAAGGCCTGAATCTCGACCAGCTTCGGAACCAGCGCGCCTCCTGCCTCCCGCACCAGCGCAAAATCCGCGGTAAGAAAGTGAGGATGCGGCGCTTCCCCGGCCACTTGGAACCCCTGCGGAATGGCACGCCGCGCCGCCGCAAGATACACCGGATCGGCGATTAGGCTCGCCGCCAGCTTCCCGCCTTTGCGCGCCAGATTGGTCAGCAGCGACAACGGCACAAACACCGGCGTCTCGGCCACGCGAAACTCAACTCGGGTCCCGCATCCTTGCTCGAGAAAAGCGAGGAGACCGGCGTATCTCGCGGTCGTAAATTCCTTGTTGAACCGGCTTCGCAGCTCTCCAATCACCCGCGCCCCCTATCCAATCCTCGCCAGCCAGCCAGAAAGTTCCTCAGGCTTTGCGCGTCGCATGGATATAGTAGCCGACCCTTGTGGGTGACTTCGCCGCGCTCGGATTGGTTCCCTTGCACCGAACATGTAGCCTTTTACCGCGCACCGGTAACCGTCCCATCTGGAGATACTGGACGCTTTTTCTCCATTACCTAGGTGCGAAATGAGCCTCTTTCGTCGGCCCTCGCTGCCTTTCTTTCCCGCAATCTGAAAATGGTTGCCAGCCGCTCTGTTTTATTTTCCATGCGAGCATATGCATGATTTTAATCATTTTATCATTGATTTCCACACGATAAGATGGCCTCTGAGCGACCCCCACGCACGGTTAAATCCAAAAAAAAATTCAATCTCCTTACTTTTGTTGTAGCTTTCATCCCCCATGTGGGTTACTCTTTCGATGCGTACCAACCATTTAGTTCGCTAGGAGTAAGAATTCCATGCGCTTGAGCAAGTTGAAAACCGTTGTAGCTCTCGGAGCGGCCATCGCCCTTACCAGCGCGGTCATCATCAGTCCGTTCCCGAATACGGGCAAGGTTGCCGTAATTCTCAGCCCGTTCCCGAATACGGGAAAGGTCATCATCAGCCCGTTCCCGAACACTGGGAAGGTCATTCTCAGCCCGTTCCCGAACACAGGGAAGCTGGTTTAGGAGTTACCCAGGAAGATATTTTCTGGGTACTCAGATCGAATTGGCTGCTACACTCGATTCACGGATAGATCGGTGCTGGCAGGGTTCTGATCATGAATTTGGAAAACGCGATCTGGCTAGCGGGCATTTTTGCTGAGGCAGCAGTCGTCGGGTTGCTGTTATATAGACGCGCCTATAAGCTGATTCCTGTCTTTTGCATCTTCTGCGCATGGGAACTTGTCACAGATCTTGCAAACTTCCCCATTCATCAGCGATTCACTGGAGATACCTACCTCAAGGTTTATCTCGCCGAAACAGCTGTTGACTCCGCCCTCCAGTTTTGCGTTCTCGTCGAGCTTGCCTGGTCCGTTCTTCGTCCAATCAGGAGCTCGCTCCCCCGCGCCACGCATGTTGTCATCGTTGGTCTTATTCTCGCGATCGGCGGGGCCATTTGGCCTTTTTCAGATGTCAGTGCACAATTGTCGTCGCTTGGACACCTGCTGATGCACCTGCTTCAAACCGTTTCCATCCTCAGGATCATCTTCTTCCTGGCGCTCGCTGCCTGCAGCCAATTGCTGTCAATTGGATGGCGCGACCGCGAAATGCAGGTCGCAACCGGCCTGGGCATCTATTCGTTGGCGAGTCTCGGCGTTGCCATGTTCCACACTCATCAGGCCACAGGTGCGATGAACAGTCAATTGAATGCCGTTGTAGTGGGTAGCTACTACTGTTCACTGCTCTATTGGGTATTCTGCTTCGCCAGGAAAGAAGCGCCGCGCCGCGAATTCACACCGCAAATGCAAAACATGCTGTTGGCTGTTGCGGGCGTAGCCCGCGCCGACCGCGCTACGATTGCGCGTCCCTCGGTAACCGATTCCCACAACCGCAGAGACCGCTAATTCTCTGCCCTGTGGAGAAACATTCCCTCTCGCTCTTGCAGCGCGCCTTCAAGGGCAAGTTTCCCGGTTCTTCTCCCACGCAAGTTGTTCATTTTCTTAGGTCTTTGCACTGCGTGGCTGGCTGCCCTACCTCACCGAAAAGTATCATTGACCAGAAAGCCCCGTTACTTTAAGTTACTTAGGTGAGCAGTAGAGCCAAAGTGCCATCTAGAGGGTGCTGTTCGTAGATCCGATAGATTCGCATCAAAGAAGTAGGCCTGCTGCAAGTGGTAGGAAAAGTGAAATCAAGCCGGGGCAGCTCCGACAAAAGGGCTTCCGGATTTCCGGCCTAAGGACAACAAATGATCCTTCCTCTGCTACAAATCGCCGCGTTGGCTGTTGTGGCGCTTTACCTTGGTCGTTGGAGAGCCAGTGTTCGCCGTCGGAACACTCAATCCTGGGACTCGCTCATTGCCCGGTTACGACCGGACTGGAGCGCCCGCGATCTGAGTGATCACTTCCTCTGGAAAGAAGGGGTAAGTGCGACTCCTGCGGAAACCTGGTCGCGGATTCAAGGCGCGCATGGTCTGTGGGCCATGTATCAGAACGCTCGGGTAATGCTCGAAATGGCCGACTATGCCGCCGGCAACTGCGAATCAGTCGACCGCGAATTGGTTGAGACGCTACGCAGCGACGCAATGCAAATTCGGGTTTGCGTCCTGATGGCTCTCTGCCAATATGCCTTCAGCCACGCCAGCGAAGGTGTCCGCGTCAACGCATTTCGCGCCACGTCGATGTATACCGGTATGGCTGCACGCATGACACAGCTATTGCAGGAAAACGCAGCGATGGCCCTTCCCGATTTCGTCGCCGCCATGTAAACCGCACTCTCCTCTCTCTACTAAACAAAAGACCCCAGCCTCGGCTGGGGTCTTTGCTGGTATCACTGCTTTTGCCTACGCCGGATTCTCTGCCAGGAACCCGTTGATCCGCGCATATTCCTCATCGGCAAGCCGGAATGTTAGTGCCGGGGCCAACCCCTCCACCTGCTCGCCACTGCGGCCACCTACAATCGCCGCCGTAATGGCCGGATTGCGCAACGTCCATGCCACCGCCACCACGCCTGGCCCCACGCCATGTCCCGCGCCAATTTCGCGCAGCAATTCCACCAACTTCAGATTGCGGCTCAGCCTGGGTTCGTTAAACTCCACAGCCCGCCGCCGCCAATCATCCGCCGGAAACGCCGCGATCCGCTCCGCCGTCATCTTCCCCGTGAGCAGGCCTGACACCATGGGCGAATAGTTGATGACGCCGATCCCATGCGCCTGAGTGAACGGCAGAATCTCCTCTTCAATCGCACGGCGCAGCATGGAGTAGGGTGGCTGCAGGCTGGTAATCGGGGCGATTTTCTGCGCGCGCTTCATCTGCTCCACACTAAAATTGGAAACGCCGATCCAACGAATTTTTCCCTGCTGGCGCAGTTTCTCCAGCGCCTCCCATCCCCCTTCAATCTCGCTCTCGGGGTTGGGCCAGTGAATCTGGTAGAGGTCGATCCGTTCGACATCCAGCCGCCGCAACGATCCTTCCAGTTCTTCCGCCAGCGAATCCGCCTTCAGCGAGCGATAGATCTTGCGATCGCTTCCCCAGCGCATCGAGCACTTGGTAAACACCAGCGGCCTGTGGCTGGTCGTCTTCAGTGCGCGGCCCACCACTTCTTCCGAATGACCCAGCCCGTAGACTGCGGCCGTATCGATCCAGTTCACGCCCAGATCGAGAGCGCGGTGAATCGCGGCAATTGATTCGTTATCTTCCTGCGGACCCCAACCGAACTCCCAGTTGCCACCGCCAATGGCCCAGGCGCCGAAGCCGATCGGCGTCAGTTGAAGGTCGGAGTTTCCAAGTGTGCGTAGAGAAGGTGCTGCCGTCGTAGTCGTCATATCAATCCGTTCGATGAGCAACGCGATCAAGCGGTTTCGGGAATCGAAGTTGAGCATACTTCGAGCGCGCTCTACGCTGCAATCAGAAAGCGCCCGTCGCGCATGATCTGCTCTTCGCCCTCTTCGGTTTCGAGCCAGATGTTGAAGCGCAGTCCAACCACATCGATGTGCGTGCCCGAGGTCCACGGCGCGCCCGTGTGCTCGCCATAGGGATTGCCAAACGCGATATGAATGCCCGGAAACTTTTCATCCTGCAAAATGTTGCCGATCACGCGCTCTACGCCGAGATTCGTACCGATGGCAAACTCGCCCACCCGATCCGAATTTTCGTCGGTATGCGTATACGTCCAGAAATCGTCTTCGAGTTGCTTGTTCTTGCACGAACAGCTCACAATGCGGTTGCCGGCAATCTCAATCGTCAGCGGCATCGACGCCAGCAGCCCATAGCGCGCGCACAGCCAGTCGCCCACCACGCCATCCACTACAAATGTGCCGTTCACTTCACCCGGCGAAGTAAAGCACTCGCCGCCCGGCAGGTTGCCCCACTTCTCCGGCGAAATAATGCCCGACGTCTTGAACCACTTGTAGCTGGGATTCATGTCGGCCGTGATGTCCGTCCCTGCCGCCGTGGTCGCGTGGATGCGCGTCGCCTTCCGCACCTTGTCCAGAACCTTCTGACTCAACCGGTCCACCAGGTTGAAATCCGCACGCATGCCCTGGCACATAATTTCGGGCGTGATATTCACCATGTGTGCATGGCGCATGTGCCGCCGATTCACAACGTCCGTCATTTGCATGCGCGAGCGAAGCTCATTCGGCTGCACCTGTACGGCAAAGATCGAGACTTGCGATGTCTCCATGTCGGCCAGCACTGCAGCCGGCATGTCCACCAGCGGCCGCGGCGCCAGATCTTCCAGCACGAAGGCATTCCACGGGCATCCCCGCTCGGCAAGCTGAGCGGCCAGCGCTGCGCCAATCCGCTCGGTCGCGCGGTCGGTAATCAGCGTGACCTTCTCCGCGGCGTCGATGCGCAAACACGTGGTCACGGCAGAGCGGGCGCCGGGCACAAATTCGGCGGGGTATTCCAAAGCAAGCAACTGGTTGGCAGTTTCATTCATGCGATTCGGCAGGTATCTCCCTCAAAAGGCTCGCGATTGCGAAGCGTACCTCTTGAGGTTATCGAAAAACTCACAGGAATGAAACCTCCCGGGGGTGGACCGCTGGCAGGCTCAGTGAATTGCTTGGCTTGCGGGACCAATCTCAAATGCACTACAACGTGGCTTGCCGAGCGGCGCGCAGAATGGCTGCAATGCTCCGTTCCACGTCGTCGTCCGTGGTGGACCAATTGCTGACACTGATCCGCATCGCGGTTTGATTCTTCCATGTCGTTCCGCTACACCAGCAGGTACCATCTTCCTGAATGAACTCGATCGTGCGGCGCGTCTGATCGGGCGTGCCAAATGAAACCAGGACCTGATTCAGGACAACATCGTTCAGAATGCGATAGCCCGCTTCGCGAAGTGCATCAGCAAAGCGGCGCGCCTGGCGGCAGTTACGCTCAACGATTTCAGCGATACCCCGGCGGCCCATTGCGCGCAACGCCGCATACACCGGCACCGCGCGCGCGCGACGCGACTCCTCGGGAACAAACTCATGCGGATCGCGCTCACTGCCTGTGGCGACAATGTAGGCAGCAGCCAGCGACATGGCACTGCGATGTGCAGGCTCATCGGCGCAGAAGACGACGCTGCAGTCATAGGGAACGTTAAGCCATTTGTGCGCATCGGTCGCGACCGAATCAGCCAATTCGATGCCACGAACCTGCGATGAATGCCGGTCCGACGCAGCGGCCCAGAGACCAAACGCCCCGTCCACATGAAGCCACGCACCGCGCTCTTTCGCTAACGCGGCAATCTCAATGAGAGGATCAAATGCGCCGGTGTTGACGTTGCCAGCCTGCGCGCACACGATGCATGGGCCCTGATGACCACGCATTGCAGCAGCCAACTCATTCGCACGCATGCGGCCTTGATCATCTGTCGGGATCTTTTGAGCTCGACTTGCACCGAGCCCGAGCAAGCGGAGGGCTATCGAGATGGAATAGTGCGCCTCCTCTGTCACCAATACCTGCAAAGGCGGAGCCCCGTATAGACCGTTGGCCTCAACATCCCAACCGACTTTGGCAAGCACGCGATGGCGTGCCGCCGCAAGGCTGGTGAAGTTCGCCATCGTGCAACCTGTGGCAAACCCAAAGCTCATTGTCTGCGGGAGTCCCGCAAGCTCTCGCAACCACGAACCAGAAATTTGCTCAATCACCGAGACGAGCGGAGACAAAACAAAGATGCCGGCATTCTGATCCCACGTGGAGACCAGCCAGTCTGCGGCCAACGCCGCCGGCAGACTACCGCCGACCACGAAGCCGAAATACCGCGGCCCCGCGGACGCGGTCGTACCCTGCTTGCCGGCAGCGGCGAGAAGGGTGGTCACAACCTCAGGATCGGTGCCTTCGACCGGGAGCGGGCCGCCCAGACGCTGGCGCAGTTCATCGGCAGTCAGGGAGGCGCGAACCGGACGAGAGTCTAGCGAAGAAAACCACTCCGCAGCATGCTTCTGGGCATTTGCGAGGAGTGCTTCGGTATTTTCGTGCATTTTGTTTTCCATGTCACAAACCGGCAGCCGTCTCATGCGCCATGTAATCCACCACGGCCTTCAAGTCGCCTTTGGATTCCTCAAACACCTTGAGCTGCCGATCGGCCCCCGTGCCCGCCTTGAGAATCTTACGCACGCCGTCGATGGCCTCGCGGCTGCCCAGTTCGTCCACTACAGGATCGATCAAGGCCAGGTATTCCTCAATCAAATCCCGCAGTGGCACTTCCTGCTGTTTGCCAAAATCGATCAGCTTGCCGTCGAGCCCGTACCGCACCGCGCGGAATTTGTTTTCCATCAGCAGCGGCCGCGCGTAGTGGCGAAAATCCTGGTTGGCCTCGTGCAGCTTGTAGAGATACGCCGCGGTCGCCTGGATCAGCGCGGCAATCGCCACCGTCTCCTCCGCGCGCAATGGAATATCGCAGGCGCGTACCTCGACCGTATTGAAGAAGGGATGCGGCCTAATGTCCCACCAAATCTTTTTCGCATTGTCGATGCAGTTGGTGCGCACCAGCAGCGTCACGTAATTCTCAAATTCGGAGTAGCTTGAGAACGCATCGGGAATGCCGGTCCTCGGAAAGTTCTCAAACACTTTGGCGCGATAGCCCTTGTAGCCCGTGTTCAAGCCGAGCCAGAACGGCGAATTCGTCGCGAGCGCCATGATATGCGGCAGAAAGTAGCGCATCGAATTCATGATGCGAATTGCCGCTTCGCGGTCCTCAATGCCCACATGCACATGCAAGCCGAAGATCAGATTCGCGCGTGCCACCAGTTGCAGATCTTTCACCACCTGGTGATAGCGCGGGTCGGGGTAAATCTCCTGCGTCCGCCAATCGGCAAATGGATGCGTCGCGCCGGCCACCAATTGCAGCTTGTGATCCTTGGCTAGCTTGATCATCTCGCGACGGAGTTCGTAGATGTCTTCGCGCGCCTCGTCGATATTGCGGCAAACGCGCGTTCCCACCTCCACAACGGAGGTGTGCATTTCCGCTTTCACACGCTCCTGTAGCCGCAGCTTGCCCGCCGCCAACATCTCGGTTTCGATGTGTGAGCGCAGGTCGCGCGTGACGGGGTCAACTGTCTGGTACTCCTCTTCGATGCCTAAAGAGAATGATGGCCGCATGGGTGACCTCGGGACAGCTTGCGCCAATTGTATGGGATAGGACAGAGCAGGAGCCTCCGCGTCCGTCATGACCACCTTTGGCATTAGGCTCCTCAGTTTCCGAAGCTAGTAAATAATATTCGCCTTTTGTTCGCTTTTGCGCTACTATGTGCCTCAAGAATGAACCTCTTTTCCCAACTAGCGGCCGAGCCCACCCACGAGGAAATTTACCCCGGCGCAGTCCTCATGCGCGGCCTCGCACTTGCACAGGACGCCGAATTTATCGCCGCCGTCGAAACCATCCTTACTGCGGCTCCACTGCATCCCGCCACCACGCCCAGCGGCTTGCCCATGGGCGTCATGGTCTCCGACTGCGGCACACCCGAAGCTTTCCGCCGTCGCTGGGATCCGCAAAACCCCGCTGTTCGAAAAATGTGGCCGCCCATTCCCCCCGTCCTTGTGGACTTCGCCCTGCGCTGCGCCGTACGCTCCGGCTTCCCGTTGTTCCGCCCCGACTCCTGCCACATCAATCGCTACCAGGCAGGCATCCGGCTCGGCCTCCATCAAGACCGTCACGAGTGCGACATGACCCAGCCCATCGTTTCCATTTCGCTCGGCCTCGAGTGCATCTTCCTGTTCGGCGGCCTTCAGCGCACCGACGCGGTCAAGCGCATTTTGCTCGAACATGGAGATGTCATCGTCTGGGGTGGTCCGTCGCGCATGCGCTTCCACGGGGTGCAGCCGCTTAAACCGGGCCACCACCCGCTGACGGGCCCGTACCGCTACAACCTCACGTTTCGAAAGGTGGCGTGATTCTCGCAGACGCACGCCGGCGTCGCCACAAGGTCAGCAGCACAAAAGCAGGAATCGTGGAAAACCCCGCACCCACCGCTCCAACCACCAGCGGAAACATCCAGAGCTGCGCAGAATTGTCGATAAGGGCCGTCTCCGGGTGATCCCTGGCGTACAGAACATCAACCGGTTCACCAACATTTATCCCATCTTCCCGCACCGCGTTCTTCGCTGCGACGACGTAGGTTTGTCCATCTGCCGTGAAACGAAACACAGGTGTGACAACATGAGTCGTCGAACGCGTGCTGCCATACTCCCGCAATTCAATCACCGTGCCATTGGCATGCTGAGCTGAGTGAATGAAGAGGACCTGTCGAATTGCAGTGCCAAAAGCCACGATCAGCAACAATGGCCCCACGGCGCAGAACGACCCGATGAAGACGTAGGCAATCGCGCGCTGAACCAGTGTCGGCATGGCTGGCAGTTTAGCAAAAGTCTGGATATGATCCAGAGCTTTGCGCGACACAGAACTCTACTCTATAACCTTCGTTGCAGCGGCTTTCTTCGTCTTTGTCGGCGCCCTTTTCTTCGCCGGCTTCGACGGATCACCGCTAAGAAACGCAGCCCAGCGCAGCTCCGGTACATGCGGTGCGATCTTCGCCTTGGCAATCGCCAGGTCTGCCACCTCGCGCACAATCCAGTCGAAGTTGGCCTGGCCCACAGAATGCAAATCGGCATCGGGCGCGGGATTCATGAAGTCGATTGCATAGGGAATTCCGTCTTCCACCGCGAATTCCACAGTATTCAGGTCATAGCCCAACGCCTGGCACAGTTTCAACGCATCCTGCTCCACACGCTTCAGCAGCTTCTTGTCGTAGGCCGGCCCGTCTTGCACATACCGCTCGGCGTGCGGACGCCGCGGATCGTACGGCATGATGTGCACCTTCTGTTGCCCCACCACGTAGCAGCGGAAATACTCGTTGAAGTCGACCGCCTTCTGGTAGAGCATGCACAGCCGGTGCGACTGGTCATAGGCCGCGAAGAACTCCGCGCGATTATGAATGTGGTAGACGTCGCGCCAGCCACCGCCATCCACCGGCTTCATAAAGCCATGTTCGCCCACATAGGCGAAAACCGCGTCCCAGTTCAGCGGATACTCAAGGTTCCGCATCGAGCGATCCGTTGTTCCCTCAGGATGTTTCTTGTGGGGCAGAATGACTGTGGGTGGCACGGCCACGCCCAGCTTTGCCGCCAGAGAATAGTTGAAAAACTTGTCGTCGGCCGACCACCAGAAGGGGTTGTTAATGATGATCGTACCGTTCAGCGCGGCATGCTTTAGAAACGCCCGGTAAAACGGTATGTCATGGGAGATGCGGTCGACGATGACCGAATACGCCGGGGCTTTGTCCAGATGCACGGCGCTCGTCTCGACGAACTCCGCGTGCAGGCCCTCAACTCCGCAGGCGTTGATGTGCTCCACCAGTGCGCCTGGAAAACTGTTCTCCATGCCAAACAGAACGCCGATCTTTTTCACGCCGCACATCCTCCATTCATCGGAACGCGGGGTCCGCATCCACCGCGCCGCACGTTAGATTCCTACCAGTGTACGGCAGAACGTTGTCAGGCCAGCGCTCGCTGCGAATTGATCTTGAAAACACTTGGCTGCACTGGCGCACGTCCCAGACTTCGGCATGACGACTGCGATGCGAGGGCTGATTTATCACCCGTTCATCTGGGTTTCACTGAATCGAAACCTGGTGTGCGCTACGCTCGGCGAATGAAGACGAACTGCTTCATTCGCTTATCTCTTTTGGCAGGCCTTTTGATTGGGTTTTTGTCCACACCGGTCAAGGCGCAATATGAGGATGGAAGCCTGATCGGCACTATCCACGACTCAACCGGAGCGGTAGTCGGCAATGCGACTGTCACAGTGACCAACATCAACACCGGCATCGTGACAACAGTGCATACGGGCGACTCTGGGAATTACGAAGTGCCGTCTCTGCGCGTCGGTGTTTACACCATCGAGGCGGAGGCGCCTGGATTCGCAGAGGCCGAAGCCAAGAACATCACCATCTCCGTCGCCGGCCGCCAGCACATCGATTTGACGCTCAACGTTGGCCAGGCCAACGCCACCACTGTCGAAGTCACTGATGTCGCTCTGCAGCTTGAGACCGAGACCAGCGAGCGCGGGCAAACCGTTTCGGAGTATCAAACCGAATCGCTGCCCCTGGTCAGCCGCAACTACTCTGACCTGCTGGCCCTCGTCACGGGTTCGCGCCAGGCGCCCACCGCGGCCACCACCACCGCGGTCACCAGCCTCGTCCGTGCCGGATCGTACAATGTCAACGGCCAGCGCAGCATGTTCAACAACTTCATGCTCGACGGGCTCGACAACAATGCCTACGGCGAGAGCAACCAGGGTTTCGACAACCAGATCATTCAGCCGCCGCCGGACTCGATTGCGCAGTTCCAGGTGGTCACCAACAACGAGAGTGCGGAGTATGGCCGCTCCTCCGGCGCCACCATCAACGTCGCCTCGCGCAGCGGCACCAATGACTTTCACGCCACGCTGTATGAGTTCATCCGCAACACCGATCTCAACGCCTTCGGGTATATCAAGGCAAAGAGTGGCACCCACTCGTTCCCAAAACCGGGCTTCAACCGCAACCAATTCGGAGCCGATTTCGGCGGGCCAATCATCAAAAACAAGCTCTTCTGGTTTGTTGACTACGAGGGATTCCGCCAGACACTTACGCCGACCGTGGTGCTTACAGTCCCCACACAAAACGAAATCAACGGCATTCTGGCTGTCGATGTGCAGGATCCATTCCATCCTGGCACCTACTACAAAGCGGGCACATCGATCCTCGCCTCTCCTGATATCAGCTCTATCTCAAAACAGATTCTTGGATTCTGGGGCAAACTACCGTCGCAATGCCAGGTGGCACCCGGCTCGCCCGGCATCAACACCACCACAGGCGTAGACACCAACGACTGCGCCACGAATGCGCCCTTCACTGACAATGCCGACAAGGGCGATCTGCGCCTCGACTACCAACAGAGCCAGAACAGCTCGTGGTTCGTGCGCATCAGCGATCGCAAGGAGACTGGCATCAACCATCCCACGCTGCCGTTGCCGCTCGATGGGCAAACCAACGGCCGCATCAAGATTCTCGATCAGCAGGCCGTGCTCGGCTACACCCACATCACGGGCTCCAACAAAGTGCTTGAGGCACGGCTCGGCCTTTCCGGAACGCGTGCCGGCAAATACACCCTCTCGATCGGCGACAACGCCATCGTGATTCCCGGTCTGCCCACTGACACAACCGTCGCCGGCGGCCTGCCCTCCACCAGTATCTCCGGCGGCTTCAGCGCCTTCGGACGCCAGAGCACCAACCCGCAATGGCAGAATCCCTCACTGCTCGATCCCAAGGTCAGTTTCGCTTGGGCCAAAGGCAAACACTCGCTTAAGTTCGGCTATGAGTACGAACACATCTGGATGGAAGTGCAGGACTCGAATCCGCTCTTCGGCTCATTCACCTATGGCAAGGGCTACAGCGTCTGCCCCACCGCCGCTGGCGCCGCATGCGCCAACACGACACCGGCGGCCGATACCTACTGGGCTGATTTTCTCTTCGGCACCACCAACGCGTATGCCCTGGCTACCTACTTCAAGGCTCACCTTTTGCAGTCCATCCACAATGTTTACGCGCAGGACGACTGGAAAGTCACTCCCACGCTGACCTTGAATCTGGGCCTGCGCTGGGAGTACGGCGCGCCCTACTCTGAGGCCAACAACAACCTCTCCAACTTTGACCCGGCAACTGGCACCATGAAGACTCTCACCAAGGGTTATACCGGCAGCGGCTTCATCAACCCCTATTCAGGCAGTGGCGTCTACGGGAGCACGCTGGTGAATCCGTCTCTCGGGGACTACTCCCCCCGCGTGGGTTTTGCCTATGCAATCACGCCGTCGATTGTCCTTCGCGGCGGCTATGGCACCAGCTACGCGCACTACACGCGCGCCGGCTCGGGCGACATCCTCGCCATCAATGCGCCGAACGCATTGTTCGTGTCGGTCACGCAACCTTCAAGTGCAACCGCGACCGGCTATCGCACTGTCGATCAGGGATTCCCGCCCAACCTTGCTACCAACTTCACACCGGGCACCGACAACATCACCTACATTCCCAAGGACACGAAAGACAGCTACGTCGAAAGCTATTTTCTCGACGTGCAAAAATCCCTGGCGAAGAACACGCTGCTCGATATCGCCTACATCGGAAATCACGGCCTCAGGCTGCAAGGCTTCCTGAACGCCAACCAGGGAAACCCTGTGCTGGGCGCGCCCACCTCGCCGAGTTCCGCCTGCACCAATGTGGTCAGCGGATTCGTCCGGCCTTATCCCGGATGGGGCGGATGCGTGGGCACCACCTGGGATTTCGGCGACATCACCGAAGCGCTGAATGAGTTCTACTCCCACTTCAACGCGCTGCAGGTACGCTACGAGCAGCGCTTTGTCGACGGACTCACGCTGCTTAATTCCTTCACGTGGGAGCACTCGCTCGACAACGCCAGCGCCTCCCTCGAAGGCAACACGCCCTCCCCGCAGAATGCATACAATCTCCGCGCCGACTACGGGCAGTCCGACTACAATCTGCCCCTGGCCAATGTCACCAGCCTGGTCTACGACGTGCCGGTGGGACGCGGCCGCAGCTATCTCTCCAGCGCCAACCCTGTCGCCGAAGCCATACTCGGTGGATGGCAGATCAGCGCCATCAACACTATGCAGGGCGGCACTCCATTTAACCTCACCTACTCGCCCAACTCCGCCAACGTGGTTTCCCCGCAGATCTCTGCCACCTATCGCGGCGCCAACGAATATCGCCCCAACGTGGTCTCCGGCCAGCCCTTCAAACTCTGCCACGACGGCCACTCCTGCCTGAAGGAGCGGCAATCCAACGGAACCATCCAATATGTGAACTGGGCGGCATTTACCCTGCCGGCTACAAAAGACGGCAGCGGCGACCTGCTGACCCCCTTCGGCAACGCACCGCGAAACCCAAGCCGCACGCCGAATTACTATGAGACCGATCTCGATCTGAACAAGCGGTTCAACACTCCTTCCGATCGCTTGAAAATTGAGTTCCGTGCGGAGCTCTACAACGTCTTGAACCACACCAACCTGTACCTTCCGGCCAGCGGATTGTCAGGCACTCTGTCGACCCCAACCAGCCTCAACAGCCCCACCGGAGGCGGCGCCATCTCCGGCACGTTCGAACCCCGCATCGTGCAATTTGGCTTGAAGGTCCTCTACTAAAGTCTTACCGTTCTGTAGCTTCCGCAGCCCGCGCACAACAAGCGGGCTGCTTCTTTTTGCGCCGGGTATCGCCCGGTCGCGGCCCCGGAACATGTGTCCCAGCTCACTTCGTACGCAGTTCTGCAGGAGTAGAGTTTGAGCCGTCAGCAAGGCGGGAGGCACATGTGAACTACCGGGTGTTGACGGTTTCGAGAGAGTTTGGCAGTGGCGGCGGACGCATTGCACAATCCGTGGCCGCCCAGCTTGGTTGGAAGCTGTTGGACGGTGCCCTGATCGAGGAGATTGCCTGCGCAGGACACGTCGATAGCAAGGTCGTTAGTCACTTTGACGAACATGTGGAGTCGTGGCTCGGCCGCATGAACCGGCAGGCCATGCGCGGCGCCGCCCTGGCCGCCGGCGTGGTTCCAGAAAAAGAAAATTGTTTTGACCCCGACATCATGACCGAGCTGACCCGCCAGATCATCCAACAGGCATACACCGACGGAAACTGCGTGATCGTGGGTCGCGGCGCGCAATGCATTCTGCAGAAAAAGCCGGATGTGTTTCACGTCTTTATCTACGCGCCTTTTTGTGAACGCGTGGGCCGCCTGCGTTCGCGGCTTGCCCGCGGAGTGAAGATAGAAGAGCGCATTCATGCCGTCGATGGTGAACGCGCCCACTACCTGCGTCAACGCTTCGGCAAAGAGTGGAACAATCCCCACCTCTACGATCTGATGATCTCGTCGCACGAGGATGAGGACGCCACGGCACGCGTAATTCTGTACGCCATGACCGGGCAGTAACGGCGCTCCCCGAGTTGTACTGAGTTCGATGCACGAGCGGCGCCCGCGAGATGGGTCTATCTCCGCTCCGCGGACGCCCGCCTACACACCGCTAATCTGATTGCTCTTCGTCACCACGTTCAGGTCGGAATCGAACGAAAGCTGCGCGATCACCGCCGTCAGATGTGCACGCGCCGCGTCGCGTTGGGTCTCCAGGCTTTTCTGTTCCTTGCGCGCAGCGTCAATGTCATCTTCCGCGCGATTCAACTCCTCCACAAAGCGCTTGGCAGCATCGTTCCCCTTAAGCGCGGTTAGGTTCTCGCGAGCGCGTGTCTCGTCATCCCCCAGCGTCTTTTGCTTCTGCTGATTCTCGGCAAGTTTGCGATTCAGATCAGTCAGTGCTGTTTCCGCCTCGATCAGTGGACGAAGTTTCTCCTCAAGATCCGGCGTGTACTTACTGACAGCAATCAGGAACGCCGTCCTGTCAAAGTCTGGATTGATGACCACCCGTTCCGAGAGTGTGGCGCGCTCCCCAACGTGCAGATCAGCGGATTTGTGCGAATCGACCGCGACACGAAAACGATAGGCGGCTGCTGTCGTCTCCGCAGGCTTCACGTCGGAGTTGAGCTCGGAGCCTTCGCGGCGCGGATGCTCCACAATCACCGTGCGCGCCTCTGTAGCCGCATTGCTTACCGTGTAGGTGCTATCCGTAACTTCGCTCGTGGACTCGACCAGCACGCCATCATGCATCGCAATGTGGTGCAGGGTCCGCGTCTCCATCAAGCCGCCACGATGCACCTTCACGGCCTGGTCGGACGCGTACGACAGCAACCGCTTTTCGCCAGGATGGATGGGATCGAGCAACCCCTCACCGGCAAACTCACCGTTCTCAAAAATGGAAAAGCTGCCGGTATCCAGCGTCAGGCTTGACTTGTTTTCAAGCCACACGGCGCGCAGCGGGTTCGTCTCATTTCCGCTCCAAAGTGTCACGTGCTCGGCCGGCAAATCCTGCTGCAAAATCGGCACCATCGCCGATTCGTTTTTGTGGATCGTGACCGGCTGCGTCAGCGCGTACTCGAAGAAATCGTCGAAAGCATTGGTCGAGACATCGCCCTGTTGCAGCGCATCGCTGGCGCGGTAGACACCGCTGCCCACACCATACCCCCGGCCCGCGACAATTCCCATGCTGCCGCCGGAGCCCGTACCTTCCATTCCCGCAACACCGAAGCTCTCCGAAACCGAAACGGTTTGATTCGCAGACTTGGCGATTGCCCTGGGTACTACCTCCGGCGATGGCACTGGGCTCATCTCCGCCGCCTCATGCGTCTGCGGTGTCGTCTCCGCCGCGGTCGCAATCGGAATCTCCGGCCGCCGCGTATAAAGCGGCTGCGACAACGGCTGGATGAAGCTCTGCGGCGCACCAGCCACCAGCGCAAGCTGCACGTTATCCCAGTCCGCGCCTACGGTGTTGTCGACCACAGCCCACCCCTGCACCGTCGCGTTGCCGTTGGCCTCATGCGGAAAGACAATCCGGTACGTCGACTTCCACACCGGTACTTCGCTGATGTAGCTCACGCGCAGTTGCCGCTGCCCCTGCCCCAGCGCATCCAGCGTCAGGTGGCGCAGCCCCGTGGAGTGCGTCGTCGAGAGGAGTTGGAGGTATCGATCAAGTTCTCCCTGCAGGTTCGGCTCGACAGGACGCACGCTAAGTGCCGGCGTCAACTCAATCACGCGCACCGCGCCCGACGTGGCAATCAGCGTGAGATAAAACCGGTCCACTGTCGAGTCGTTGTCCGTTGCACCGGTCTTTTCCGTGCGCGCCTCAATCGACATCAGGCGCCCCGTGATTGCGCCGCCGGGCCCGCCCGTCACTTCAACGCGCTGCCCTCGCAAAGCCTGAAACAATTCAGTCGACGTCGGATCATCGCCCATGCCGAGCGAGAGCGACTTCAACTGCTCGGCCAGCGGCGTGGTGGAGTTGTAGTTGACCCCGCCGATCCTGCCCCCGCCCTCATCCAGCACCGTCAGCGACTGCAGCACATCGTTCAGTTGCGGCGAGGTGAAGTCGATCGTCACCCGCTGATTGCCGCTCACGCTCCCGGCATGCTCGAAATATCCCACGCCGTTTTTGTAGAGAACGACCTTGCGCACCGGCAGGTCTTTCACCACAGGCGGAATCGTGGCACTCGCGCCGGCGGAACCTTGCTGTGTGGCATGTTGGGACTTGGCAGTTGTTCCCACCGGCGGTTCTAAAGCCAGAGCGAAGGTGGAGACTGCAAGGCCTAAGACGATCAATAGAGGGCGCACAAATCCTCCTGGATGAAGCAGAAACGCTAATCCCTTTGACCCCGGCGAAGCGAAAAAGGTTCCTGCATTCGGCGAACAATCGGTCTGTTCCATGCAACAGGAACGGGAGAAGATCACGATCTTGCAGGAAAATTTGGCTCGAAGCGAAATTTCGCGCAGGCCGCTCGGAACAGCCGACCGCACTCCGGTGAGCAATACGAAACACACAGTTCCTGCTCGCCGGTGAGACCATCGTGTATATAAGGGCTGCCGCTCAGCGGCTGTTCTTCTTCATCGGGGTGGTTGAGGCGGATACTCGTGACCAGCCCTGCCTGCCTCAGAGCGCCCTTCCTGCGCCGCTGAGAATTTCCCGCCAAGCCGGAAGGGACGCGTCTGTGATCTTGCACGGCAGCATGCAAACTCCGCGCCCTCCCTTGAATGAGGAGAACCCCATGGATACCACGAAAACCGATCCCGCCATCACAAACGATGTCCTGGATCTTGGACACGGAAGCACTCTCTCCGCCGAAGCCATTGCCAAGGCCGTAGCCCACCACAACCGCCATCACGGCGACAAGCCGGCGCAGGATGCCACCGCAAAACCCGCAGCGGGCAAAAAGCAGATGAACGCAAAATCGAAGTAGTCGAATGAGTCGCCGTGCAATCGGATCTGCTGTGTACCGATGCGATCCGATTCAGCCGGTGATCCTCTTCAACTGGGCGAGATGATTCAGATCGTGCCCCGCCATCGTTTCAACGATGGTGTTGAAGGTCATCGTGCCGCGCTCGGGGTGTGTCACCGGCTTCTCGGCCGCCCCGGGCAGCACCTTCGCAATCAGGACAAGGTTCCAGTTGCGGATCGCCGCAAACGCGGCCAGCGCATCCTTCGCAGCGATACCCGGATACGGCGCGGCCCACAATTCCTGATCGAACGGCTGCAGCACATGGTGATCTTCCGCGAGCGTCTGCCGCAGGCGAAATGCAAACGCAATCTCGCAGTCCGCAAGATGACACACGATCTCCGCGGGACCCCATTTACCCGGTGCAGGAGAGGCCGCGCTCTTCTCCGCGCCCATCGCATCCAGCAACCTGCCAATCGCCGCCGCGCTGGATTTGAGAATGTCTTCTACTGGCCGGCCGTCAAGAAACTTCGCGTAAGGATTCAGTTCGTTCATTCGCCACTGCTCCTCCATTTCATTTGTTCACTGTTTCTCTGCTTCTCTAATGCCGTTACAAATATTCCTGAATCATGCGCTGCCACGTCGGCCAGTCGTGCGCGTTGTACGAGTCCCACGTATACAGCTTGTGCGGAATTCCCTTCGAGCTCATGATGCGATCGAGGTTCTGGTTCTGACCCAGGCATTGGTCGTCCCAGCCCGTCGCCAGAATGTATGTGTTCCGCCGGTAGCGCTCGAAGAACCACGGGTCACTCAGATTGGGCAGATAGTGCGTCGGCAAATTGTAATAGCAATCCTGGTCGTAGTAGCCGCCAAGGAAATTCGAAAGATCGAACGCGCCCGACATCGACAGCAATCCGGTAAACACGTCGGGATGGCGCAGCGCGATGTTGGTCGCGTGATATCCACCAAAACTGCAACCCAGCGAAACAAAATGCGGGTCGTGATTTTTCTGGCGCACCAGCGGCACCACTTCGTGGATCAGATAATCTTCATACTGCACGTGGCGCGCGATCCGCCAGCGCGGTGGCACGCTGCGGTTATACCAGCTCTCCATGTCCACGGAGTCGACGCAGAAGAACTGTAGCTGACCGGCATCCACGCGGCCCCCCACGGCGCCGATCATGTGGCGATCTTCAAATTCGTAGAAGCGTCCGCCCGACGTGGGGAACACCAGAACCGGCAAACCGGCGTGGCCAAAGACGAGCAGTTCCATGTCCCGGCCGAGCCGGCTGGAATACCACTTGTGATACTCACGGTTCATGCTGGGCGTGTCACTCCTCGAACGGGCGATTGGAGAACCGCGGGTTTCTTGATACTGTAACAGCCACGGGCTCGTAATTCGGGCGCGCACGAACGCCCCCATAGGATTAAGGACCGTAAGGATTGGATGGGAAGCAACAACCTGGCCCGGCAGCGCCCCACGGGCTGCTTGCATCGGGCGACAGCACGCCCCATCCGCGGCTCCGACTTCATCGCAGCTTCCCCAGCATCTATCTGCCCGACCCGCGCGACATCATCGTCTATGTACCACCGGGCTATGACAACCACCCCGACCGCACCTATCCCGTGCTCTACATGCACGACGGACAGAATCTCTTCGACGGGCGCACATCTTTCATCCCCGACCGCACGTGGCAAATGCGCGAACACGCCGATGCCGCCATCGAAGCCGGCGAAGTTGAACCGCTGATCATCGTCGGCATCTACAACACAGGCGACCGGCGTCTCGCCGAATACACCTTCGAGCGCAACTGGCAAATGGGCGGTGGCGAGGCCGATTCCTACGGTCTGCTGCTCACCCGCGAACTGATGCCGTGGATCGCGAAGCACTACCGAGTCCGGCTCGATCGTCAATCGACCGGCCTCGCCGGTTCCTCCCTCGGTGGCCTTGTTACGCTCTTTCTAGGTCTCCGCCACCCGCACCTTTTTGGCAACCTCGGCGTTCTCTCGCCCAGCGTCTGGTGGAATCACAAGAGCATCCTCGGCTACCTCAACGAACATGCTCCGCAGCTATGGGAGCGGCCCCGTCTCTGGCTCGACGTCGGCGACAAAGAGGGCCATCGCACACTGCGCGACGCTGAGCATCTGGCGCGGCGACTCAAGGCAAATGGCTGGCAGCCCGGCGAGAATTTCCATTTTGAAAAAGTCCACGGCGGCACTCACGACGAGGCCAGTTGGGCCACGCGCGTTCGCCCCATGCTGCGCTTCTTGTTTCCCGCCCCACAAGACTGAACCCTCCACCCTCAATAAAACCGGTAGCGTCCAGCCTGCCACCGGGGTATTATTTCTAGGAAAATTTGCTTTCCCCTCCCCGTTTGGCCTCATTCCATCGATGCAGTGTGCGTTGCATGCCGTCTTGACCTCCTAAGGAAAGGGCGCCAGAGCCATGGCTGATTCTGTTCAGACAAAACGAGCGAAAGCATTCAATCTTCTTTTTCAGGACTACGATGGGCCGGCATTTGCCGTCCGCCTCTGGGATGGATGGAGTTGGTCGTCTTCACCGAACCATAGGCCCGCCTGCACCATCGTTGCCGAGGGCCCCACGGCGCTGGCTTCGCTGATCGCGCGACCCAGCCAGATCGCGTTAGGCGAGGCGTACATCCACGGAGAACTGGACGTCGAGGGCGACCTCTTCTCGGTCTTTTCCGTCGGCGAGTATCTGGTCAATCGTCCGCGCAATCTCGTGCAGCGAATCGTTGACAAATCCGCGGCGGCATTCTTCGATCTTCGTCAATGGCTCCAACGCGGCACGTCGCACTCGCGACAAAGAGACCGCTCCACCATCGCCAACACCTATGATCAGCCCGTCGAATTTTATGAGTCCTGGCTGGGCAGGTCGATGGGCTATACCTGCGCCTACTTCCGCAACCCCGACGACTCGATCGATGTCGCCCAGGAACAAAAATTCGACCTCATCTGCCGCAAATTGCGGCTGCAGCCCTATGAGCGCTTCCTTGAAATCGGCTGCGGGTGGGGAGGCCTATTAGTGCACGCAGCTGAAAAATTCGGCGCGGACGCTCAAGGCGTCACGCTCAGCCAGGGACAGGCAGAGGCCACGCGGGGCCGCATCGCAAGGGCGGGCGTTGAAGCGAATTGCGCGGTCAATCTGCACGACTACCGCGATCTCGCCGTAACGGACCGTCCTTTCGACAAGGTGGTCAGCGTCGGTATGTTCGAACACGTGGGGCGCAAGAATCATGCCCAGTATTTCAAGATCGTTCACGATCTTCTTCGCCCCGGAGGCGTCTTCCTCAATCATGCAATCGCGTGGTCCGCTTCGTCCTCGGCCCGGCAAAGCGAATTCGTCGACAGGTTTGTATTCCCTGACGCACATCTCGTCACCCTGTCCCAGGCCCTCAGCGCCGCCGAATCCGCGGGCCTCGAGGTGCGCGATGTCGAAAATCTCCGCGAGCACTATGACCTGACCCTGCGGCTGTGGACCGAAGGATTGAAGCGAAACGCCAACCGCCTCATGGACCACATGTCAAAGGCCACCTACCGCACTTTGCTCCTCTGCATGGCCGGTTCGTCCGCTGCTTTTCGCAGAGGAGACTGCTGTCTCTACCAGGTCTTATTCAACAGGCCCGACCACGGCGACAGTCAGCTACCGCTCACCCGCGAAGATTTGTATGCGGCCCTCCCAGGCAAACGCCCTGTGGCCAGTTGGGCGCCCTCGGAGCCCGCAACTCAACAAACCGGCTCACGCTAACTCGGATTTGCTTCAAATGCCCATTTTCGGCGATACTTAGGTGTTGTGTCTTGCGTGGCCGAGCCTGCTGGTTTAGCCCCTGATTGGCCTGCCGCCTCAGCGGCTGCCTGAAAAGACCCCTCAATCTTCAAGTGTTACTGGATTTGAAAGGAACCGTATCGCCGTGGTGATGATTCGTTTGGCGCGCTTTGGCGCCCGCAAGCAACCCTATTATCGTATTGTGGCCATCGAAAAGGACCGCGCCCGTAATGGCCGTTCCATCGAGGTGGTGGGCACCTACAACCCCCGCACCAACCCCATGTCCGTCGACCTGAAGCACGACCGCATCGCCTACTGGCGCAGCGTGGGCGCGCAGTTCTCGCCCATCGTGGCCAAGCTGGTGGCGAGTCATCCGGCCGCTGCCGCCGAACCCGCCGCCGTCTAGTCTTCAGCCCTTCCCTCTGCCTGCGCCCGGGGTCCGTCCACTGGCGTTCATCCAATTGCTGACGTTGGCGGATTGGTGTGCTACCATTCGCGCACGCGTTCAGATAACTTGATTGTGAGCGCAGAGGTCAGAGGCAAGTAGATGACCCAACACGATATGGTCGCAGTAGAAGATCTGGTCCGCGAAATCGCGCGGGCCTTGGTGGATGAACCGGCAGCCGTAGAGGTGCAGGCCGTAGGCAGGGACGAAAACACCGTCCTCAAGCTCAAGGTAGCGCCGCAAGACGTGGGCAAGGTCATCGGAAAGCAAGGGCGCACCGCTCGCTCGGTGCGCACGATTCTGGGGGCCGTCAGCATGAAGCTGCACCATCGCTACACGCTCGACATCCTGGAAGAGGACGACCAGGACTAGGACCTGCTGAAGTTTATGGGCCCTGGTTCGCCAGAAGAGTCACCGTCCGCCGGAGGCGGGAATGGCTACGCCTGATCACGCTGTTGAATGGGCCTGGCTCGCCCGCATCCGCTGCACCCAGGGACGCAAGGGCGAAGTCTTCGCCGACATTCTGACCGATTTCCCAGAAAAATTTGCCGACCGCAAGCGCCTCTGGCTGCTCCGCGACTCCACGCCTCCAGCCGTACCGCGTGAGGTCGAACTCATCGCCCACTGGCCGCATAAGGGAGGCATCGTACTCCACTTTGCCGGGGTCGATTCCATCTCCGCGGCGGAAGAACTAGCCGGCCTGGTCGTGGCCATCCCGCTGGCCGACCGCGCCCCCCTCGCCGAGGGCGAAGTCTACATCGGCGACCTCATCGGCTGTACCCTGGTCGACGTGGCCGGTCCCGAGCCTGTCTCGGTCGGCATGATTGAAGATGTCGACACCACTGCCGGCCCCGCGCCCCTTCTCGTCGTCCAGGGAAAATCGGGCGAAGTCCTGGTCCCATTTGCGAAAAGCTTTTTGCGCAAGCTGGACCTGAACGCCAGACGAGTCGATATGGCGTTGCCCGAAGGGCTCGTCGACCTCAATGCATAGGGTTTGATCGGCCTCGTCTTACTGAAACGCCATCGGTTTCAAAGCTCCGTTGGCCTCTTTCAGCGCTAGCAGCATCGACAGAGTTGGGCAGACCCACTTGGAATCAATCCGCGCTTTATGATGGATGCGTATGCGCTTCGACATCGTCACCATCTTCCCTGGCTTCTTTGCCGGCATCTTCGAGCACGGCATCGTACGTCGCGCCCAGGCCGAGGGACTGGTGACCGTCAACCTCCACGACCTGCGCAATTTTACCCATGACCGCCATCGCACCGTCGATGATCGGCCCTTCGGCGGCGGCGAGGGCATGGTCCTCAAACCCGAACCCCTGGCCGAAGCCCTCGCCTCCCTCGGCATTGCGTCGAAAACCAACAGAGCCTTACAGGCGGTGCAAGCCGCGTCTGCCGTACCGCAGGTGCCGCAGGTGGTTCTGCTCTCTGCGCAGGGTCGTCCCTTCACCCAGGCTGTCGCGCGCGAGTTCGCGACCCTCGACCGCATTGTCCTCGTCTGCGGACGCTACGAAGGCGTCGACGAGCGCATCAACGAACTTTATTGCGACAGCGAACTCTCCATCGGCGACTACGTGCTCTCGGGCGGCGAACTGGCCGCGGCAGTCGTGGTCGACGCGGTCATGCGCCTCATCCCCGGCGTGCTTGGCAACGAAGCATCCGGCGAGTTTGAAAGCTTCGGCGTCGCCGACATTGAAATCTCCGCCGCCACCGATGGCGTGCCGCGCTCGCAACACGGCGCCGGCGGCCTGCTCGACTATCCCCATTTCACTCGGCCGGCGGAGTTTCAGGGCGTCGCCGCGCCGCAGGTGTTGCTCAACGGCGATCATCAGCAGATTCGCCGCTGGCGCCGCGAACAGCAGTTGCGCAAAACCCTGGCCAATCGGCCCGACCTGCTCGCGCAGGCCGCATTGAGCGAGGAGGACAGGCGCATACTCGATTTCTTAGGCTGGCGGAAGCAATGAAATGATCGAGCACGTATTGCAAATCGCCGCATGGGTCGAACTCGCGATCTGCTGGATTGCGTGGTCGCTCGCTTTCATTCGGCCGCGCCGCCTCGCCCCCCGCAATCAGAAAGTGGTCCGCGCTCCCCAATCGCGCCTCGGCATCCTCTTCAACCTCCTCGGCTTCGCCTGCATCTGCGCCTACGTGCACCCCTTCGGACTGCAAAAATCCGTGCTGTCTCTGGTTATGTCCATGCTGATCGGGCCGCCCTCCGTGATGCTCGGCTGGGCCGCCACGCGGCACCTTGGCCGCTTCTGGCGATATGAAGCGGCCGTCACCGAGGACCACGAACTCATCAAGTCCGGCCCCTACGCCCTGATGCGCCATCCCATCTATGGGTCGATGCTGGGAATGATGTTAGCTACCGGCACCGCCTACACATGGTGGCCCATGTTTGCGGCGGGCATCCTGCTCTTTCTCATCGGAACCGAAATTCGCGTGCGCGCGGAAGATCGCCTGCTCGAGCAGTTCTTTCAGGATGAGTTCGTTGAATATCGCGCGCGTGTGCCGTCGGGCTTTATTCCCTTCCTGAGCTGAATCGCACCGAACTCAGGCCCAATCGCTATCGACTCAGAAAGTCTGCACCGGCGGCGCCTGTTTCGCCGTCACTCGGCCCGTCGCGATGTCGGCTCGATAGAAGTCCTCTCCGCCCGTCGGCGCGCCCGCAAGTCTGCGCAGCATCGCCAGCTGCCCCACGTGCGTCAGAGCGTCGGCAACCGGCCCTTGAAGCAGACGGTCCATCGGCGCGTGCATCTTCTCCGCCGAAGCAAGATACTCATCAAATGCCCGGAGTCCCTCAAAGAAACGCTGCTTTTCTGCAGACCATCCCAGTGGAGCGGAACTGTGCCATTCCGGTTGGCCCGCCGCCATGCTCAGCGCCCAGTCAAACAGATCGCCCATGTGCGCCAGAATCTGCACGGGCTGCCGTCCCGCACCGTCGAAAGCGGCAAAATTGTCAGGCGCACCGTCCAGCGCGCGGGTCGCCCGATAGGCCACTGTCGCCAGGGTATGTCGCAAAAACTCCCGCTTTTCATCCATATCCAGAGACTATAGCGCAGCCGAGAACCCCGAATTATGCGTTCCACCGGATTCTCTGTTAAAATCAAGGTTCTGAGTTCAACGCAGGAAGAAACCATGTCAATTCATCCAGTTATGCAGCGCCTGGCCGACAAGCTCAAGCGCACCGATCTGCCCGAGTTCGTACCCGGTGACCAGATTCGCGTCCAGGTCAAAATCAAGGAAGGCGAAAAAGAACGCCTCCAGGCCTTTGAAGGCCTCGTCATCGCCATCAACCGGGGGCCTCAGGGCACCTTTACCGTCCGCAAAATGAGCTTCGGCCAGGGCGTCGAGCGCATCTTCCCTTTCAACTCCAAGGTTGTCGACAAGATTGAGAAGATTCGCAGCTACAAAGTCCGTCGCGCCAAGCTGTTCTACATTCGCGGGCTCCGCGGCAAGGCCGCCCGTCTGAAGGAAGTGGATCGCGTAACCGCCAAGGCATAGCGCACCCGCTTTTCAACACTCAAAGACCCTTGGCCCTCGCGGTCAGGGGTTTTGCTTTCTATACTTGTCTGGATGGCAAGGGGTCCTGTTTGCGGCTGGAAGCTCGAACGGGCCGCGCGCAAGTGCGGTTTCCTCCGCATTGCTGGGTGCGACGAGGTGGGTCGCGGCCCCATCTTCGGTCCCGTCGTTGCCGCCGCCGTCATTCTCCCCGCCAAGTGCCGCTTGCCCGGTCTGACCGATTCCAAAAAGCTCCCTGAGAAAAAGCGCGTCGAGCTCGACATTGAGATTCGCGCATGCGCCGTCGCCTGGGCCATTGCTGCCGTCGATGCGGCAACCATTGACCGCATCAACATTCGCCAGGCCTCGCTGCTCGCCATGCGCCTCGCCGTTGAGCAGCTCACTCTCGTTCCCGACTACCTGCTCATTGACGGCGTCGACACCATCGACTGGCCCTGTCCGCAGCAAGCCGTCATACAAGGCGACGGCACCAGTTTCTCCATCGCCGCCGCCAGTGTGCTCGCCAAGGTCTATCGCGATGCGCAACTGGTCGCGCTCGATCGAGAATTTCCCGGTTACGGTCTCGCCAGCCACAAAGGCTACTGCTCCGCTGAGCACATTGCGGCGCTCGCGCGACTCGGCCCCACTCCGCTGCACCGCAGGAGCTTCAGCCCCGTCGCGCAAACCTTCTTGCCATTTCAAGATCCGGAAGAAATCAGCGTCCCCATCACGCAGTAGCCGCGCGCACCCGCCGCTTGTTCGCGAATGCAATAACAACGCGTGCCAGCAACAGCATCCCCAGCACAATGGTTTTCGGCAACGGGCTCAGCACGCCCGGCTTCACCTGCCACCAGTAGTGAATCACAGCACACGCCGCGGCAACATACACCAGCTTGTGCAGGCGATTCCAGTTCTTCCCGCCTATTTTGCGAATCGCCCAGTTCGTCGACGTCGCAGCCAGTGGCAGCAGCAGTGTCCACGCCGCAAATCCCGCAATGATGAAGCGGCGCTTGGTGATGTCGGTCTTGAAGACGCTCCAATCGAAATTCATGTAGAGCGTCACATACACCGCCAGGTGCACCGTCGCATAGAAGAATGCAAACAGTCCCAGCAGCCTGCGAAATTTGATCAGCCAGCTTAGCCGCGGAGACAAACTCCGCAGCGGAGTAATCGTCAGCGACAGCAACAAGAGCAACAACGCATCCGACCCCGTGGTCAGCGAAAGATACGATGTCGGATCGGGACCAAGCGAATTGGTGATCGCCTCGTACGTCAGCATCGCCGCCGGCAGCAGGCACAGCGCCCACGTAATGATCTTCAGGAGTGTCAGTATCCAGCGTTTCATAGGCAGTCGTTCAGCGCTTTCGTCCTTCCACCGGCCGGCGTGGCCGCTGCTTTGCTGAAATCGACTTAATGATGAGGCGATGTTTACCGCGCGGATCGAACAGTACCCTGGCTCGGGATTCCGCCTCCAGCATCAGAGCTTTGACGGCAGGTTCTTTCAGCACGTCGAGCGACGTCAACACCACGTGCTTCGCCACGTTCCCGCTTCCTTTCAGAATTTTTCCAGGATCTGGCAGTCTTTGCGCCTGCAGGAAAAAAAGGCTCACCCACCTCGGATAGACCGCGATCGAGAAGATCACCTCCGACACCTTCTCCGTTGGCCCAAACCCAATCGCCAATGCGTTGTAGTTGTCATAGACCAGCTCAAGCGCTGTGGGATACAGCTTGCGCATGTGCCGAAGAGTGGCCTCAGCCTGCCCGGCAACCTCCGGCGTGAACTTCGCCAGAAACCCGGCGAGTTGCCCCTTTGCGTCCGCCGCTTGCGTCGTTTTACTTCCCTCACCCGGCGTCGACTTCTTCGAACTCTTGCTCACACTCGTTCTCCGGCCAGACCGCTGCGCCTTAGTAGTACTTCTTCAGGTCCATCCCGTTATACAACGAGGCCACCTGGTCGCCATAGCCGTTGAACAGCAGAGTCGACCGTCGCTGCGCGTAGAACGGCAATCCGATCCTCCGCTCCGTCTTCTGGCTCCACGGCACCGTGTCCAGTTCCGGGTTCACATTCGAATAAAATCCGTACGCGCTGGGAGCCTGATCGTTCCACGTCGTCGCCGGCTGCTTCTCCAAAAATCGCACCGCGACAATCGACTTCGCCGACTTGTACCCATATTTCCACGGAACAACGATGCGAATCGGCGCGCCATCCTGGTTGGGCAGCACCTCGCCGTAAAGTCCGAAGGTCAGCAGCGTCAACGGATGCATGGCTTCGTCCATGCGCAGCCCTTCGCTGTACGGCCAGAAGATGCTTGTCTCCGAAGCCCACTTCTCCACGTGCTTGTCGTAGTACGAGATGAACTGCACATACTTCGCCTTACCCAGCGGTTCGCACTCTTTGATGAATTCTGACAGTGAGTAGCCGACCCAGGGAATCACCATGCTCCACGCCTCAACGCAGCGATGGCGATACACCCGGTCCTCCAGCGGACGCAGTTTCAGCAGCGCCTCAATGTCAAAGGTCTTCGGCTGTTTCACCAGGCCCTCGACGCGCACCGTCCACGGGCGCGTGGGCAAAACGCCGGCATTCTGCGAAGGCTCGTTCTTCGGCACGCCAAATTCGTAGAAGTTGTTGTAGTGGGTAATGTCGTCGTAGCTGGTTAACTGCTCGCCAGACGTCGTCAGCTTGCTTGGCACCGTCTGCAGCTTGGTTCCAGCCCGCGCGGCAATGCGCGGCGAGATCATCTCGGCCAGGCGATCAGCGCCCACCGCCGCGGCGCCTGCAGCCACCGCGCCCTTGATCGCTCCGCCCAGAAAGCGGCGGCGATTGATGTACATGTCTTTTGAAGTAATTGCCGACGTAGGAATATCCGGCGGTTTGCCAATCAGCATATTGCGACCTCGCCTGGGGGAAGACTCGACTACCACCATTAGACACCCCTCGGTGGCTTCAGGTTACAAGGTCAATCGCGCCGAATTGACGCGCTGAAACTGAGGGCGCAGCAGGCATCTACAAGGCAAAAGGCAGCGCCCCCTAAGCGTTGTCCGCACGCTTACCGATCCCACCACCTACCCGGGCGGGCAAGCTGCCCCGTGGATAAGTCGACGATTGCCGCACCACCAGCCGGGTCGAGATATACCACTCTCTCTTGCCGTGCTTCGGGTGGTCCGGCTCGATACCCGCCCGCAGGCTCTCAACCGCCGCCGCCGCCAAATCCTTACACGACATCTGCACCGTTGTCAGAGGCGGCAGCGCAAACTGCGCGAGGTGGATGTCGTCGAATCCCACCACAGAAATATCTTCCGGCACTTTCAGCGTGGTGCGGAAAAGCGCATGCAGCGCGCCAATGGCTGTCATGTCGTTCGAGCACATCACGGCGGTCGGCAACTCCGACAGAGCGATTAATCGCTCCATCGCCGTGATGCCGCCTTCCATCGTGTGATTCCCTTCCACAAGATGATCCGCTGGAACTCTCAATCCCAGTTCCGCCATGGCCTTGAGAAACGCATCGCGTCGCGCCAAAGGGGACCGTTGTGTCAGCGGTCCGCTGACATAGGCGATATTGCGATGCCCCAGCGCTGCCAGATGTTGCACGCCCTGCCGAATCCCTTCCCCGTAATCCACCTTCAGCATATGAATGTTCGGCAGATCGGGTCCCGCATCCACAAACACCAGCGGAAACTCGCGCTCCACCAGTTTCTGTACCAGTTCTTCCTCCACGCCAAAGGTCATCACCGCAACGCCGTCCACGTTGCGCTGCAGCAGCCGCCGCATCAGGCCTTCGGTGCGCGCGGGATCGTAATTCGTCGACCCGATCAGCACCTCGTAGCCCTGCGCCACCGCCAGGTTCTCAAACTCCTGCACCAGCTCTGGAAAAAATGGATTGGTGATCTCGGAAACGATGAGCCCCAGCAACCGGCTTCGTCCTGAGACCAGCGCCCGCGCCTGCGTATTGGGCAGGTAGCCGACCTCGTCAATCGCCTTCCACACGCGCTGCGCCAGTTCCGGGTTCACTGTTGGAATTTTGTTGACCGTGCGCGATACGGTAGCAATCGACACGCCCGCCCGCTGCGCGACGTCGCGAATGCTGGCTGTTGCCGGCCGGCGTCGGTCCTCTGAGTTGTTTCTCGCGCTACTCATGGTGAGCCGATTCTATCGCTCTTTCTCCTGTTTCCCGCCCTGGTCGAGAGAAGTTCTTTGAGAAAAAGTGATATTTTTCTTTGAGTTGGCTGGCGCAAAGATACGAACAGCGCTCCTCCGCAACGCGAAAAGTGAGCACATTGGTAAGCGTTTGCTGCTTTCGATATCCTTGCGTCTCATGAAGAATCCAAGAGATGCGATCTAAGTGTGCGCCTCAGTTCCCGCCACCGTTTCAAGCCCGTGGCACAGCAATGGCAAAATCGCTCTCAAGCTCTCCTCCGCCCCGCGCCGGCTACCGGGCAGGTTCACGATCAGTGTTTTCCCGCTTAGCCCAGCCACGCCACGCGAAAGCCACGCCATAGGATTGCTCTCGGCGCCCTTTGCGCGCATCGCTTCCGTCAGCCCCGGCGCCTGGCGGTCCAGCACCAGCAACGTCGCCTCCGGTGTGCAATCGCGCGGGCCGAGTCCTGTTCCGCCGGTCGTCAGCACCAGCGCCGCACCGTGGCTGCTCCACTGCTGCAGTTGCGCCGCGATTTGCTCGCGCTCATCCGGAACCAGCGCCGTCTCAATCTCCGCCTGCGGCCATTGCGCGCGCAACAGCGCCACCACGGCGGGCCCCGACGTGTCGGTTGCCACACCCTGCGAACAGCGGTCCGAAACAGTCAAAACAGCAAGCATCATAGGCTGATTGTAAGAGCTACTTCGATTCGATCACGCCAATCGTATGCAGCCACGTCTCCACCAACTGCGGCCATCCGGTCACCGGCAACGCGGTCTTGCGCAAACCGTAGCCATGCCCGCCCTGCGCAAAGATGTGCAACTCCGCCGGCACCTTGGCATTCTTCAGCGCCATAAAGTACACCACCGCATTCTCCACGTGCACCGGATCGTCCTCGGCCTGCACGATGAACGAGGGCGGCGTCGCCGCGATGGGATGGATCTCGGCATTCGGCGCCATGTTCTGATCCGCAATCGCGAGATACCCCGGATACACAATCACCGCGAAGTCCGGACGGCAGCTCAGCGCGTCCGCCGCATCTACCGTGTCGTAGAGCCGCTTGTCATAATGCGTGCTCAATGCTGCCGACAAGTGCGCACCTGCGGAGAATCCCAGCACACCCACTCGTCTCGGGTCGATGCCCCACTCCGCCGCATGCTGCCGCACCAGGCCCAACGCCCGTTGCGCATCCTGCAAGGCCGCCGCCGATTTCGGATAGGGCCCCGTGTCGGGTACGCGATACTTCACCAGCACACACGTCACGCCAATCGAGTCGAGCCAATCGCACACTTCCGTGCCTTCCAGATCGATAGCCAGAATCTGGTAGCCGCCACCTGGAAACACCACCACCGCCGCGCCCGTATTAGCCCCTTTCGGCGCATACACCGTCAGCGTCGGCACAACGACATTACCGAGGCGAACCAGCGGCTTGCCGGCGATCAAATTGTTTTTCGCCGTTGTGGTGTCCACCTCTGGTGGCAGGTTCGTCGGCGCACCCGGCGCCACGCCCGGCCACAGCGTCAGCGTGACGTGACCCGGCGCAGGCTCCCACGCCGGCTTCTGCGCACCAAGACTCAAAGACAATGCTCCCATCGCGACACTCAAAAGAAATAAAGCGGATTGCTTCACGTGCTGCCCCTCCGGCTCAAAAGTTGCGCAGCGATGATCGCAGCTTCGGTAACTCCGCGGCAAATCGAACCATCTCTCGACTCATCTCAGCTCATCACGGCTCCACGCCCGGAGGCACCAGCAAAGTCAGCTTCTGTTGCGCAATCTCCATCCGCGCCGGCAACCGGCCCAGCACCTCACCATCGGCTTCTACAAAAACAGGGTCCTTCGAACCGTTGCGCGTCCTGCACTCCACCGCCGCAGCCTCCACCAGTTCAATCGCGCTTGAGAACGTGTGCCGCCCCGCCAGGACAGCCAGCAAGAAGCGAGCATAGCGAAAGCGGCTGCGCGTCGTGAAACTGATCATGCTCAACTTGCTGCTCCGCACTGTCGCCCCCGGAACCAGCTTGCCCAGCGCGCCACCAAACGACCGCACGCGCACCGCCAGCAGCTGCGATACCTCCGATGTGCGCTTCTCATCCCCGCCATTCAAGCGATACACGGCTTCGAAGAGTGGAAACGGGTGGGTCGCCCAGATGCGGGCCGCCTGGATGAGATAGAGAATGTAGCCGAGCCGGCGCTTCAGCCCCGCATCCAGACTCGCCATCAGCAGCGCGTCCGCTCCAATGCCTGCCGCGACAGTGAAGTAGCGAAAACGCTCCGTCCCATTTTCATCGCGATAAAAAATGCGCCCCACCGGAACCTCGACCGGCGTCGCGTCCAGCAGCTTGCGCACCGCCTTCACCGGGGAAGTGCCCAACCCCAGGTCCTGCGCCAACGCATTCGCCGTGCCCAGCGGAACCACGCCCAGCGCGACTTCGGTCCCCACCAGGCATTGCAGCACCTCGTGCACCGTTCCATCGCCGCCGCAGGCAAGGATCGTGTCATACCCGCTGCGAACGGCCGCCAGGGCCAGCGCCCGCGCGCTTCCCGGCGCATCCGTCTCCAATGCATCGGCGTCGATCCCGGCCTTCTTGAGCACGGAAACTGCTTTTTGAATCACCGACGCTCGCCCTGCCGAGTACTGCCCTGAAGCCGGATTGTAGATGAGCGCAACTCGACGCATGGTTTCCTGAACCTGGTGGGAGAACGGGATAAACGCTACAACTCTATCTTCGCAGGTCCGCGCGGCCCGCTCATTCGCCCGCGACGATGCTCATACCATCGCCCTTTCAATCTCTCGCTCCGCTTCCCGCGCATCGCATACACTGGGGCGAAGTACGCGAGCATGAGCGCAGCCATCCAATTTCGAAACCTCTCCTTTGCCACCGCGCAAGGACGCCTCCTGCTCGACAACATTTCCCTCGCCCTCGACCAAGGAACGACAACCGCGATCCTCGGCCGCAGCGGTTCGGGAAAGACAACGCTACTGCGCACAGTCAATCGCATGATCGACCCGACCGGCGGCGAGGTTCTCCTTCATGGCAAGAGTGTCCGCGATACCGACCTTCTCGCCTTGCGCCGCCGCATGGGCTACGTCATTCAGGAGTCAGGCCTCTTTCCGCATTTCACCGTCGAACGTAATGTTGGCATCGTCCTTGAGGCGAAAGGCCGCCCGCAATCAGCCCGCACCCAACGCAGCCATGATTTGCTCACAGCCGTCGGCCTCGACCCCGCAACCTTCGCCCAACGCCGCCCTCACCAGCTTTCGGGCGGTCAGCGCCAGCGTGTCGGCCTCGCCCGCGCCCTCGCCGCCGAGCCGGCGATTCTGTTGATGGATGAGCCTTTCGGTGCGCTCGATCCGCTCACCCGGGCCGAAATGCAGGACATGCTGCGAACCCTGCAAGACCGCATGAAAAAGACCATCCTTCTGGTCACGCACGATCTCGACGAAGCGCTCTACCTCGGCGATCGCATCGCTCTCCTCAGCGAAGGCAAGCTCATTGCCCATCTTGCCCCCCAGGAATTCATGGCCTCGCGCATTCCGGAAATCGAGTCCTATATCCGCTCCTTCCATCGAGGCGAACGCGCAGCGCAAGTGAGGGCGAATTGACCACCGGCTTCTTCTCTCAATACGGCAGCGAAATTGCCACGCTCACACTCGAGCACTTGTGGCTCACCGGAGCCGCCATGCTGTTTGCCACGGCCATCGCTGTGCCCGCGGGCATCGGTCTCACGCGCGCCCCGCGCTGGGCCGGTCCCGTCATCGGCGTCACCAACATTCTGCAGACCATTCCGTCGCTTGCCATGTTTGGATTCCTGCTGCCCCTGCCGTGGCTCGGCGAACGCGCCGCGCGCATCGCCATCCTTGCTCTCGCCGCCTACGCGTTGTTGCCTATTCTGCGCAACACCTACGCGGGCATTCGCGGCATCGATCCCGCCATCAGCGAAGTCGCGCAGGCCATGGGCCTCACGAACATCCAGCGCCTTTTCAAAGTCGAACTGCCGCTCGCCGCGTCGTTCATCTTCGCCGGTCTGCGCACCGCCACCGTCACCTGCATCGGCATCGCCACCATCGCAGCCGCCGTCGGCGCCGGCGGATTGGGCGAACTCATCTTTCGCGGCGTGGCCTCCGTCGACAACCGGCTCGTCCTCGCGGGCGCAATTCCAGCGGCGTTGCTCGCCCTCGCCGCCGACGGAGCGCTCGGCCTGCTCGAACGCTGGTTCAGGATTCCCGGTCGATGACACGACGCATTCTCATCGCACTTGCTGCAGCCTTGTGTCTTTCGCTCGCGTCCTGTTCACCGCCGCGCCCTGACCACCCCGTCATCGGCGCGAAAAATTTCACTGAGCAGGTCGTGCTCGGCGAGTTGCTCGCCCAGGAAATCGAAGCCAAATCCAATCTCAAAGTCGAACGCCGCTTCTACCTCGCGGGCAGCTACATCTGCCAGCAGGCCCTCGTCGCGGGCCGCATCGACGCCTACGTGGAGTACACCGGCACCGCGCTCACCGCCATCCTCAAGCAGCCAGTTGATAGAAATCCGCAGTCCGTCCTCGACACCATCCGCCGCCTCTACGCCTCGCGCTACGGCATCGCTGTCGGCCCGCCGCTCGGCTTTGAGAACACTTTCGCCATGGTGATTCGCGGCGACGATGCGCGCCGCCTGCATCTCAGCACCCTGAGCCAGGCTACCCAGTACACGCCACAATGGCGTCTCGGTGTAGGTTATGAATTCGAACAACGCCCCGACGGCCTGCCCGGCTTAAGCACCGCTTACGGCTTTCGTTTTGCCGCGCCGCCGCGCACTATGGACCTCGGCCTGCTCTACCGCGCACTCAACGCGCACCAGGTCGACATGATCGCCGCGAACTCCACCGACGGGCCCATTCAGGAATTTGGCCTCGCGGTTCTTGCAGATGATCAGCATTATTTCCCGCCCTACCAGGCCGTTCCGCTGGTGCGCAGCGAAGCACTCGCACGCTGGCCGCAAATGCAGACAGCTCTCGATGCGCTCGCCGGCAAAATCACTGCCGACGACATGCGCGCCATGAACGAAGCCGTCGATGTACAGCATCGCGACCCCGCCGAAATTGTGCGTGCGTTCCGTGCGAAGAAAGGCCTGTAACCGCGCGGCATATTTAATCCACTCTTGCGACTGACCTGCCCCAGCCGCAAGCCGCTACTCTGTCCTCGCCAGTTTGCCGATCAGCAGGTCCCTGCGCGCATTCGCCATCGAGTCCACATCACCCAGAATCTTCAACCACGCGAACACTGCTACCGCCGCCAGAACCAGAAGAATCGGAACCGCGAACCACAAGTCTCCGAGAAGGCCACACATCGCGATCACCGTGGCGCCGACCCCCAGCACCGTGGTTTGAATCAGCATGCTCAGCAGCGCATTGGCCTGCGACCCCGACTGCCGGCCAATGCGTCCCAGGTTCACGCGATAAGGCATCGTCAGTGACAAAACATTGCCCGCAGCCAGATTTGCCGGTAGCGCGAAGGCCAGCCACGCAAGCGTGAGCGCCGTAATCAGCGCACTCGGCGTCCCCAGGCGCACGCTGGCCAACACGCTCGACACCAACGCGATCAAAATGAACAGAAGCGCATGAAACAGATTCTTCGCCAGCAAAAAACTCCGCACGGGTATGGGATAAAGAAACAGCATCTGAATTCCCTTCCCTTCCGCGCCCAGATTGTTGTACATCAGTTGCGCAAACCCCAGCAGCCCATACGCCACGCAGATCGGCAACGCGTATTGAAAGGGTTGCCGCATCGCCGGTGCGGTGGTTCGAAACAAATTCCCGATGACGAATACCATCACCATGGGAACGCACAGCGCAAACAATTGCGGCATGGAGCGCGTCAACGTGCGCAATTCTTTTTCAAACACCGCTGAAATCGGCCCGGCGCCGCCAATCAGCCAACCCGTCTCCCGCGTTCCGGCTTTACGGCGGGTCGGCGCCTCGCTCAGGCTCTCGCCGCGGTATTCCGCGCGCAACCGCATCGCAAGCAATCCACCCGCGCCCAGAGCAAACAGGCTCAGCAGTCCGATGGATCCGGCGCCCTTCGCCGTTTCACCTTCACCCGCGCGCTCCAGGGCAACCGCCGCGAGGCCAGGAGGAAGCCATGCTTGCACCGCGTCGACAGTCCGCACCCACGGCCGCACCTTGCTCGCAAATTCCGTTTGCCCCGCGGTGTTCTTCCCATCGCTATGCGCTCGATTCGGCCGTTCGCGCAATCCCGGATTCAGCAACTGCAAACTCACCATCGCCAGCACAAACACCGCGCTCACAATCTCCCGCGAGCGCCGCTTGGCCAGCCAGCGATCAATCCACGCCAGGATCGCGCGCACCAGCAAAACATTGAATGCACCAAACGCCACCAGCCCCAGCAGCGTCCAGCCAAACAGATCCAGCCGCGCAATACTCACTCCAATCAGAATGCCGATACTGCACAGCCCACCTAGAAGCGTCGATGCATCGATCAATCCAAACAACAGGCATAGTGCGTAGAACGAGCTGAAGTTCACAGGGAAGCGCAACAGGCCGCCCAGATCGTACTGCTCCTGGAACGAAGCCAGCGCGACAGAAACCGCCTGCCACAAAAAACACACGACCCAGAATTCGACCGGCAGCACCTGCCACAGATGTCGCGACACCAGCTCATAGGCTGAAATGCCGGCACCGACGCCCAACCCCACGCCCATGCCGCCGTACACGAGGAAGGAGACCGCGCGCGCCCCAAACTCAAACATGCCGTCGTTCGAGCGCACGCTGTTGGCAAACAGGCGAAACCGCATCGCCGCGAGTGCAGCAAACTGCCCGCGCGCCAGCCGGCTGAACAGTCCGGAATGAACCGCAGCCAACTCCGCGCCCCCCACTGCGCCTACGTCAGCCACGAAAGTTCCTGCACTGGCTCGCCACCGCCGCTTGCACCCACGATCGAAAGAAAAATCTGCTCAAGCGTCAGTCGCTGCCCGCTCTCCGCGCCCGGCAAGGTTGACGCCACGCCGGCGCGCAAATCCTCAATCGAACCGTTCGCCACCAGCCGCCCCTGGTGAATGATCGCGACGTGGCTGCACAACCGCTCCACAATTTCCAATACGTGCGTTGTCAGAAAAATCGTCGCGCCGCGTTGAATCATGCCTTGCAGCATTGTCTTCAGCATGCCCGCTGCAATCGCGTCCACGCCTTCAAACGGCTCGTCGAGAAACAACACCTTCGGTCCGTGGATCACCGCCGCGGCCAGCGCCAGTTTCTTCTGCATGCCGTGCGAAAAATCCGTGACCATCTTGCGCCGGTCATTCGCCAGCTGCATAAACTCCAGCAACTCTTCGGTGCGCCGCAGCACTGTATCGCGATCCAGCCCGTACATGCGTCCCACAAAGCGAAGATACTCGGGCGCCGTCAGCCGGCCCAGCAACGCCATGCCTTCAGGCACCACGCCGATCTGCCGCTTCAACTCCAGTGCCGCCGCGCCAAACGGCTGACCCAGAATCTCCACCGTGCCGGCAGTCGGCTCCAGCAGGCCTGTCAGCATTTTGATCGTCGTGGATTTGCCAGCTCCATTCGGTCCCAGAAATCCGAAGAACTGCCCTTGCGTCACGCTCAACGTTACGTTCTCCACGGCTGTCAGTTCGCCGAAGCGTCGCGTCAGTCCGTGGGTTTGAATCGCCGCAGTTTCCATGTGCGCCAAGGATACCAAGCGGAGGCTTCCTCAACCAAAGCGCCCCCCTCCGCTGAAGGCAGGAAGCCGGCTCAATTGTGGGCAGCATCCGCCGCACTCAGCGGATCGTTCTCCCGATCCGTCACATCCACAATCGCTGCCAGCCGCGCCGCCAACTCCGCCGTCCACGCACCCACCGGCGCGCGCCAGTTCCAATTCCCTCCGGCCACTGCCGGCTTGTTCATCCGCGCCTCTGAGCCCAGTTCCAGCAAATCCTGCGCCGGGGCCACAGCAATCTCCGCCGCACTCGCTTCCACGGCGCGCAATAGCGGCCACGCCGGCTTCCCATTCACCGGCCCGACGTATGCCTCCGCCGCCGCACGTTCCAACTCACTCGCCGATTGCCACCAGCCCTGCGTCGTATCGTTGTCGTGCGTGCCTGTATAAGCCACCGTGGCGGGCGCGTATTCGTGCGGCAAGTGGATATGCGCACCCCTGTCGCTGAACCCAAACTGGATCACCTTCATTCCCGGCATCCCCAGCCCAAGGCGCAGCGCATCCACTTCCTTGGTGATCAATCCAAGATCCTCGGCCACCAGCGGCAGCGGCCCGAGCGCAGCCTCCAGCGCGTGAAAAAGCTCCAACCCCGGCGCCTTCACCCAGGCGCCGTTGATCGCAGTCTCCTCCCGCGCAGGAATCGCCCAATACGCTTCGAATCCGCGAAAATGATCGAGCCGCACAATGTCATACACCTGCCGCGCACGCTTGATCCGCTGCACCCACCAGTCAAATCCATGCGCTTTCAAAACATCCCATCGATACAGCGGATTGCCCCATCGCTGTCCCGTCGCCGAAAAATAATCCGGCGGAACACCGGCCACGCGCAGCGGCTTCAACTGTTCGTCCAATTCAAAAATGTCGGGATGCACCCACACATCCGACGAATCCATATTCACAAAAATAGCGATGTCTCCGAGTATCCGAATCGCATGCTGCGCCGCCGCCGTGCGCAGTTGCTCCCACTGCAGCGCAAACGCGAACTGCAGCGCCTGCTCCTGCGCCAGCGCGCGTCCGTGCTCCGCCTGCAGCTGCGTCAGTGCTTGCGGATCGCGACGGCGAATCCCCTCCGGCCACTCCGTCCACGCACCGGTGCCGAACTGCCTGCGCAGCACGGCATACAGCGCGTAGTCCACAAGCCAGTTCTCTTCCGCTTTGCAAAACTCCTGGAACTTCTGCCACTGCGCCGCCATCCGCGCGTCGTTCGGTCCGTGATCGAGAAAATTCCCCGCAGCTTCCCACAGCAGCGGAAATTTCCGCGCCTCAACGTCATCAAAATCCACGTTGCCGTCGTGCCCTGCCAGCCCCGCAGTGCGCGCTCCATCCGTCCAGCCCCAGTCCGCTAGATATTCAAGACTGATCAGGTACGGATTGCCCGCAAACGCCGATGATCCCGCATACGGCGAGTTCCCATATCCCGTGGGGCACAGCGGCAACACTTGCCACACATGCTGCTTGGCCGCCGCCAGAAACGCGACAAACTCATGGGCCGCCGGCCCCAGATCGCCGATGCCGCCATACGAAGGCAGAGAACTGATGTGAAGCAACACCCCGGACGAACGTTGAAATTCCATACCTGCATTATCTCCGCGAGACCCGCCCAACCGAATCTCCCACGCATTTACAATCCGCTCGCGCAAAAAGGCCCGCATCCATCTCGGATGCGGGCCTCTGTGTATTTCCTTCGCCGGCTCTATTGCCCCGGCAGTTGCGGGCCCTGCTGGCTCTTGGCACTGAACACCACGCGGCCCTTCTTCTTGTAGTCGCCAATAATGTTGCTGGCGAAGACTTCAAAAGCTTCGTTGCGTTTCTGCTCCAGCATCTGGTCGCGGGTCTGATCCAGGTTCTTCGTGATCTCGTCGGGACTCGGCTCCGTCTTCATATTGATCTTGGCCACCACGCCCGTCCGCCCTGCATTGATTGGCCCGCTGATGTTGCCGGGGACCATGTCAAACAGTTGCGGCGCCAGTTGCCCCACGGCGCCCAACCCTGGAACCTGATCCGAAAGTCCGACCATCTCGCTGGTCTTCACCGTTGCGCCCACGGCCTTCGCGGCCTTGGCTAAATCGTTGGTCGATTTCGCCTGGTTCGCGAGGTCCGCCGTCTTTTGCCGCAACAGCACAGGCAGTTGCTCGGCGCGATAGTCGTCCAGCACATGGCTCTTCCAGTCAGCGAAACTCGGCGCATGGGCCGCCACGATCCCCGCTACTTTGAAGATCGCGTAGCCTTCGCCCGTCGGCGCAGATTGTGCCGGATCCGCCGGCTTCGCCTGGAAGGCCTTGGCCAGCAACTGCGCGCCATCGGGCAACGCCGCGATCACGCCCTGCTGCGCTACCGGAGGCGTCGTCACCAGTTGCAGGTGATGTGCCGCCGCTGTCTTATCCAGCCCGTTCTTGATCGCTTCGGACGTCAGTGCCTGTGCAAAACTCTGCTGCGCCGCTGCCGACTTCTGCCGGATCAGCGTCGCCTGAATCGTCGGCAACACTTCGGCCAGCGTCTGCGTGTGCGCCGCCTGCCGCTCCTCCACCTGCACAAGGTGATAGCCGTACTGCGTCTTGATCAGCTTTGTGTCGCCAATCTTCTGCGAGAAAATCGCCGCGTCAAACTCGGGCACCATGCGGCCGCGCTGCGCAAATCCAAGCTCGCCGCCGCTGTCCTTGCTGCCCGGATCGTCCGAGTTCTTCTTCGCCAGGTCGGCAAAGTTCGCTCCGCCCTGAATCTGCTTCAGCAAGCCCTCTGCCTTGGCCTTCGCCGCCGCATCGGTCTTCGCGTCCGCACCCGCATCCACCTTGATCAGGATGTGCCGCGCGCGCGCCTGCTCCGGCACCGAATACTCCGACTGATGCGCCGTGAAGTACGCCTGAATCTCCTGCTGCGTCGGCTGCGTCACGCCACCCGGCACATCTTCCGGCGTAAACGCAAAGTAAGTAATCGTACGCTCTTCAGGAACCGCTGTCGCATACCGCGGCCCATTCGACTTGAAGAAACCCTCCAGTTGCGCATCCGAAGGATTGATCTCCTTGCTCAAATCGTCCGACGACACCACCGCGTAATCGAATTTGATCTTGATGTTGGCCTTGCGATACGCCTCGCGCACTTCCTTGTCGCCCACCGTCACGCCAGCCGTTATCAGCGACTCCATGCGCCGAATGGCGATATCGTGCTTCACACCTTCTTCAAAATCGTCCACCGTGATGTCAAACCGGCTCTGGATCAGCGCCGCGTACTGCGCCTTGCCGATGAACTTGCCGTTCGGATAGAGCACCGCCGCCGGCGGCCCCGTCTGCAGGTACTGGCGCACGTCGTCGCTCGTCACATTAATGCCGAGTTTCTCCGCCTCAGCCAGCATGATCTGCTGCTGCACCAGTTGCTGGCCCACCTGCGGCTCGATCATGCTCATCACCATCGGGTTACCGGCATACTGCGGATACTGCTGCTGCACCCGCTGCGTGGCCATCTGCGCCACTTTCTGCTGGCTGATCACTACGCCCGAAGACAGGTAACGGCTATACCAGTGGGAATACACCACCGCATACGTGTCACCGCTCGATCCGCTTTGCCCCGTGAGCCCGGGAATCAGGTAAACCACCATCGACACGGAAGCCGCACCGATAATGACGACGAAAAGTGCCTTGGTCAGACGATTGTCTTTTTGCAGGAAACGAATCATGGAGGTACTTAAGCCTTCAACTCTCTACGCGCGTGCCCAGGGGAATCCGCCTTTTCCACGGCACTTTCCGCCGGCCAAAGCAGTTTCGGAATTGGTGTAGACCGAAAGCACAAGGTAAAGTGACGTCTTCATCGAGAAAACGGCACCTTTCGATGCACTCAAAAAGACTACGTGAATCCCGGAACTGCTCGAAAAGACAATCCATCCCACTTCAACGCGCAAACTTCGCTGGACGCGATTCTCTGCCATTATAGACGACCCAGCAGTCCCAGGGCTTCCTCCGAACTATCCGCCGAACCGGGATGAAATCGCCCCGAAAAATACAACGGGCGTCCCCTTGAGGACGCCCGTTGCTCCTTCTCTCGAACCAACCTGCCTCATCGCCAGTAATACACCCCGCCCACCATGTAGTACGGGCGGTAGTACACGGGCGCGTAGTAGTAGGGATAAGGAGCCCCATAAGGCCGGCCATAATACCCGCCACGCCGATACAGCGTTGGCCCGCCGGGATAGAGCCCCTGCGCCAGCCGCATTGCCTCTTGCTGGCCCACCGGGTTCACCGTTACTGGGGCCGCCAGGTGGAACGTCACCAGCGCCTCGGCAGGAATCCATGCGTTTGGCCCGCGTTCCGCCGCTGACGCTGCCGTGCCCACGGTGCCACCGGCTGCTGCGCCAATGGCTGCTCCGCCGCCACCGCCGGCCGCTCCGCCAATCAGCGCGCCAAGCACGGCGCCGCCAATGATGTTGCCTGCCGTGCGTTCACCCTTCCCAGGGCTCTTCACCCGGAACAGGTCCGACTGCAGGGGATAGCTCTGCCCACCCAGATCCAGCGCCGTCAATTGCAGCGCCAGTTCCGAGCTGCCCGCGAGCGCGCCCGACTGCCTCACATCCGTGATGACACCGTGTACCGTCGCGCCGCGCGGAATCGCCAGCACCCCGCCAAACGTCACATCCTGGATCACCGTAAACTGCACCGGCTGGCCATTCTGCGCCCGCTTGCTTTCCACCGACTCGACTGTCCGCAACTGCACCAGCGTGCCCGCAGGAACCGTCACAGGGCCCGTCGCATATTTGTAAGAAGGCGCCTGCGGTGCCGGCGCATACCCCGGCCGATACGGCTGCTGCCCGTAGCCCGGCTGCGCCTGTCCGTAGCCCGGAGGCGGCGGAGCCTGCCCGTATTGCGGCTGTTGTCCGTATGGCGGAGGAGGAGCGTTCTGTCCGTAGCCCGGAGGTGGTCCTGCCTGTCCGTAGCCCGGAGGCGGTCCCGCCTGTCCATATTGCGGCGGAGCCTGCCCGTCCTGACTGTATTGGGGAGGCGGCCCGGCCTGCCCGTTATCCTGCGGGGGAGCGTTCTGCCCATACGCCGGAGGCTGTCCAGCCTGTCCGTATTGCGGAGGCTGCACCTGACCATTGTTTTGCTGCCCGTTGTCCTGCTGATTGCCCGCCATGTCCTGCTGGCCACCGTCGTCCGCCGGTGCACCCTGCGCGTTCGGATCGTCCGCCGGATTGCCGATCTTGAGATTGTTCTGCACCCCAGTCACGCCCGGTACGCCCTTGGCAATCGACTCCGCCAGCTTCTTCGAGTCGTCAGTCGAAACCGTCCCCGAAAGCGTAACCTTGCTCTCGATCGTTGCCGCGGTGATCAGATCGTTCTTCAGCGCAGCCGACGCGTCCAGCGCATGCACCACGTCCATTTCAATCTGCCCATCGGTCCGCTGGCCGGTCACCGGCGCCGTATCCTGCGCCAGCGCGATCGCGCCGCACAACGCCGCGAGACTTAACCAAACCATCGAACGGCCTGCAATTCGCTTGAACAATGGCCGATTCATCTTTTATCTCCTGCGAGTTAGATGTCGCTTTACTGCTTTGGGCTCTATCCCTTTTTAGACGGGAATACCCAAAGCCTGTCACGTTCTCAAACCCGCGGCCCGGCAAAAAGTTCCGCGGCACTGGCCACTCCGCCGCCTCACTTTGCCGCCAGTGCCTCCGCAATCTGCCGGCCATGAAACCGGCCATTTTCAATAAAGATTTCGTTCGTTCTCGACCCCGCCACAATCACCCCGGCCAGGTAGATCCCCGGCACGTTGCTCTCCAGTGTCTTCGGGTCGCACACCGGTAGCCGGTCCGGCCCCTCGAACCGCACCCCCAGCTGCTCAAGAAACGTGAAATCCGGATGATACCCCGTCATCGCAAACACAAAATCGTTGTGCAGGGTCTTGCGGCCCTCGGGTGTATCGACCACCACCGCGTCCGGCGTAATCTCCGCCACGGTCGAACGAAAGTAGGCCTTGATCTCGCCATTCTTGATGCGATTCTCAATATCCGGCTTGATCCAGTACTTCACATGCGGCTGCACGCCCGCGCCGCGATAGATCACCGTCACCCGCGCGCCATGCCGCCACAACTCGAGTGCCGCGATGGCCGCCGAGTTCTTCCCGCCAATCACCGCTACATGCAACCCGAAATAGGGGTGCGGATCATCGTAGTAGTGATGCACCTTGCTCAGACCCTCGCCCGGCACGCCCATCAGGTTCGGCAGATCGTAGTACCCCGTCGAAAGAGCCAGCTTGCGCGCCCGCACCACGCCCGGCCGCTCAAAGCGGTCCCGGGTGTGCACCGTGAAATCGCCGTCTGCGCCGGTCACTCGCTCCACCCGCTGATACTGGCGCACGTCCAGCCTGTAGTGCGCCGCCACCAGCCGGTAGTACTGCAGTGCTTCGTTCCGCGTAGGTTTGGCATTGGGGCTGGGAAAAGGAATTCCGCCAATCTCCAGCAGCTCCGACGTCGTAAAAAACGTCATGTGCGACGGGTAGTGAAAAAGCGAGTTGCACACACAGCCCTTATCCACCAGGACCACCGTGAACCCCGCCTTCTGCGCCTCAATGGCACAAGCCAGTCCGGTCGGCCCTGCCCCCACGACCAGCAGATCGAAAACATCCTGTGAGGACGCCGCCCGCATGTCATGCTCGGGAATCGTGTGCGGATCCTCCGGCGGAATCGCATTATCGGGAAACTCTTTCATAGCTCCTAGATTAGGGCATTGAGCGATTCGCTGGAACATTCCGGCGAATCGAGAGCATCCTCAACCTCTCTTTGGTGGTGGAATGGTAGACGATCAAGGTAGAAAGGTAGAATCGATGGCTCTAAGCCTGAAAAACGAAGAAACGGAGCGGATCGTCCGGGAATTGGCCTCTCGTCGTGGAATCAGTCTCGTTGCGGCGGTCACCGAAGCCACCCGAGAAACTCTCGAACGGGACAAGGCCCAGGACGACTCCATGAACAAAAAGAAAGGACTCGCCGCCTGGCTGATGGAGATTAGCCGCGAGACGGCTCCGCTGATGAATGACGGCCGCACAACCAAGGATCTATTCGACGAGTTGTATGACGACGAGACAGGTCTGCCCAAATGATCGTCGACTCATCGGCACTCATCGCGATTCTTAATGGGGATCCGGAAGCACAAGCGTTCGCCGACGCGATGGAAGCGGCGGAATCGCTGCGCCTCTCCGCGGGAACACTTTTTGAAGCATCCATCGTCGCAGATGGATATCGCAATCCCAAGCTGCGCGCGCGCTTTGACGAGATCGTGGAAAATCCGAAGTTCGTCATCGAGCCTGTCACCGCCGACCAGGCCCGCATCGCCCGCCAGGCCTATCGCGATTACGGTCGCGGCAGCGGCCACCCCGCAAATTTCAACTTCGGCGATTGCTTCAGCTACGCCCTGGCCCGCGCCAAGCGCGAACCCATTCTCTACAAGGGCGACCACTTCCTCCACACCGACCTGCGCAGCGCCTGACCTCATCCGCTGCGCCGCTTATCCCTCGCGGCGATAGATCACAAACTGGCTTCCGAAGATTCGCTTCAAGGGAAGCTGCCGCGCCAACTCCGAAAGATACCCGGTCACGCCTTCGAGAAACCAGTTGTAGTCATCCCACACAATCACTCCGTTGGGAGACAACACCTTCAAGGCATTCTCAGTGTCGGCCTTGATGCATTCGTAGGAGTACCCGCCGTCAATGAAACAAAAATCGGCAATGTCGATAAACTCCCGCACATCCATCTTGAGGGAATCGGCTTTTATCTGATGAATGCGCGCTTCCGCCGGATGCCCCACAAACGCCGCGCCCTTCAAACCCTGCGACAGGCGCACCCACTCCTTGTCCCCGCGCGAAAGCGTGGCGGCCTCTTCTCCGCCCACTTCGTCCGGCAGATCGACCGTATAAATCTCAGCATTCGGAGCGTTGAGCCCCATCGTCAAAGTGCCCAGGCCACGAAACGTTCCTGTCTCAAGAATCTTCTTTGGCTGCAGCGCACTCGTGATGGTCGCCAGCAGCGCATAAGGGCCCACATAGCCCAATCCCGCCCCATGAATGAGGCCCACTGAGGGCAAAACAATTTCCTTTTCCTCTGTGCACCCCAGATAAGAACTCAAATCCTTCAGATCGATCACTGGCATGCGATCGTTCATGTTAAACGCGGCCGAGCGAATAGCCCGGCCAATGTCGATAACGTACTTGCGATTCTTGCGATGGACCGCCCCCTGGTAAGCGAGCGCAATCGCATCGCGAAATGCGGGAAGCAAATGCCGTGAGTCCATCGTGTAGCTGCGCGTCTTCGCCGGCATCGGTTTTGCCATCGGATTTCATCTCCAGAAGTCGCTTGCAAACCACGCAGACGACAAATTTATCGAACGATCGAATTCTTGAACGATCAAAATCTCTTGCAGTTTATACCGGCTCGCTTGCCGCGCCTCTTAGCGCAATCGCCTTGCCACGGCATCCGTCCACTCTCTGCGCCAGTGTGCAACGGCCTTGCTCTTCGATTAACCTGAAAGGTCCAAGGGAGCCCCATGACCGTCATCCGCCAATCCGACTTCATCGCCAGCGTCGCCGGCGCGCTGCAATACATCAGCTACTACCACCCGGTGGATTACATCACCTCGCTCGCCAAAGCCTACGAGCGCGAGCAATCCCCCGCCGCCCGCGACGCCATGGCCCAGATCCTCATAAACAGCCGCATGTGCGCTGAAGGCCACCGCCCCATCTGTCAGGACACCGGCATCGTCAACGCCTTCGTCAAAGTCGGCATGAATGTTCGCTTCGAGGCCGCGCCCGGCGAGGCCCCGCTCGACTTACAGCAGATGGTCGACGCCGGGGTGCGCCGCGCCTATCTCGACCCCGACAACAAACTCCGAGCCTCGTTACTCGCCGATCCCGCCGGCAAGCGCACCAACACCAAAGACAACACTCCCGCCGTCGTCAATGTTGAACTCGTCCAGGGCGACACCGTCGAAGTCACCGTCGCAGCAAAGGGCGGAGGCTCCGAGGCCAAATCGAAATTCGTCATGCTCAACCCCTCCGACTCCGTAGTGGAGTGGGTGCTCAAAACCGTGCCCACCATGGGCGCTGGCTGGTGCCCGCCCGGCATGCTCGGCATCGGCATCGGCGGAACCGCAGAGAAAGCCATGCTTCTCGCCAAGCAGGCGCTCATGGACCCCATCGACATCCAGGACCTCATCGCGCGCGGTCCCCAAACCACCGCCGAAAAGCTACGCGTCGAGCTTTACGACAAGGTCAATCGCCTCGGCATTGGCGCACAGGGTCTCGGTGGTCTCACCACCGTCCTCGACGTCAAAGTCCTCGACACGCCGGCCCACGCCGCCAACCTGCCCGTCGCCATGATTCCCAACTGCGCAGCAACCCGCCACGCGCACATCGTGCTCGACGGCTCCGGCCCGGTGTATCTCGACCCGCCCAACCTTGCAGACTGGCCCAAGCTCACCTATGACGTCAGCGGTGCGCGCCGCGTCAACCTCGACACCGTCACCCGCGAAGAAGCCGCGACGTGGAAGCCCGGCGAAGTCCTGCTCCTCACCGGAAAGCTGCTCACCGGCCGCGACGCCGCCCACAAGCGCATGACCGACATGCTCAACCGCGGCGAAAAACTCCCCGTCGATTTCCGCAACCGCTTCATCTACTACGTAGGCCCCGTCGATCCCGTCCGCGAAGAAGTCATCGGACCCGCCGGCCCCACCACCGCCACCCGCATGGACAAATTCACCCGCCAGATGCTCGCCGAAACTGGATTGCTGGGCATGGTTGGCAAAGCCGAGCGCGGTCCCGCCGCCATCGATGCCATTCGCGAATTCAAGGCGGTCTACCTGATGGCCGTCGGCGGAGCAGCCTACCTCGTCGCCAAAGCCATCCACGGCTCGCGCCTGCTCGCGTTTGAAGATCTCGGCATGGAAGGGATTTACGAGTTCGATGTCCGCGACATGCCCGTCACCGTCGCGGTCGATAGTAAAGGCACCAGCGTCCACCAGACCGGCCCCGCCGAGTGGCAACAACGCATCGCCAACATCCCGATCCTGCAGTGAAGATCAAGACCTGCGGACCGTTGTAATTTGGGGGATCACTGGCTGGGGTTCAGCACACATACAGTTTCCGCCGCGCACCCGAATCCTCGAAGAGCATCGAGTTCGCCTGTCGTTGCGCCTCTAATACATACTCCTGCGCCTCAAGAACCATCATTTACAGCGTGCACGGTTCCTCGAACCCAATTGCCTTGCGGATCTCGTTCAACCGCTCCAGAATTTCGGATGAGTCCACCATACTTCTGCCTCGGAATTGCAGTTTCTCTTGGACACATTTCGCTGACTGTGATTTAAATCACTCGGTCAATGATTCCGGATTACTAATGTTTCCCGCGTCGCCATACACAAAAAGCCGGCCGAAGCATCGCGCTCCAACCGGCCTCTTTTTCTGACAACTGACCACTGATCCCTGACAACTGTCTTTTATTGTTTCCCAAACCGATAGACAAATCCATACGTGAAGCCCAGGCTGTTCTGCATCTGCGATCCGTACCCGGTCCCAAAATAATCCCCAGCCAGCCGCAGCGAAAGATTCGGACTCAAGTTCGCCTCGCCAATAATCCCTCCATCAATGGCGTAGGTATTCGAGTCCGGATACAGCCCCAGCGACGCCGGAGGAAACCCGTTCGTATCTCCAGAGAAGTTGCCAATCGCAATTCCGCCCATGCCCCGTGCTGACATCGAGTAGTGCGGGCGCACGAAGAACCGGTAGGTCGGCCCGCCCATCGCCGTGTATTGGCTGATCGCCGGCCGCGTGATCGCTGCCGAATTCAACCCCACATACGCGGTCCCGTAGTAGCCTCGTCCGTCCAGGGTCACACCCAGCTTCTCGTTGAAATAGCGCGTGAAGCCCATATCCCAGGAGTACATCGTTGTACGCTGCAGGCTCGGCCCCGGACGAAACCGGATATACCCGCCTCCGACAAAGGCTTCGTAGAGATGGGCGTACGTGTCGTGAATGGCCTGGGCGCGGCGCTGTTCGCGGCGGGCCCGGATACGCGCCTGCACGCTCTGCTGCCCCGCGGATTGGTTGGCTGCAGGCGCCTGTGTCTGGTCCTGCGGTGCGGGGGCGTTACTGGAACTGGTGTCCTGAGCTACAAGAACGAGCGATGCCGGCAGAAATAATGCCAGCATTAAGGCAAGACGGCGGAAAGAATACATCGCTTTCGGGATACCTCCACGACTGTACGGAAGCACCCGTGTCCGGCGTTTCCAGGAAAATCCTGAAAACAGCCTGAAGCGCTCCCCCATTAGGTATTAAACCATCTGGAGCAGCCTTGTGGGTGGACCCGCTTCCGTTTGGACGCAGCCCAACCCTGTTCGCATCCCTCGCGCCTACTTGATCGCCTTCAAATCCGCCTGCAATTGGGCCGCCGCAAAGCCCGCCGGCGATCCCTTCGCCGTCAGCCAGTCCTGCCCCAGCAGTGTGTGCGCCTCGTCGCAGTACTTCTTCCAGAAGGCCAGCGTCATCATCTTCAACTGGCCCCACGTAATGCACGTGAAGCCCTTCTCGTCATACTTGGGCACAAACACACAGTGGCCGCCCCAGCTGTTGGGCTTAGCGTTGGCCCCGCCACCCGGAACCACATCCCAAACATCCTGCGTCTGGGCCGTCAGCGGCAGACTCAGCCCGATGTACACACCGCCAAACAGCGCAATCGACTGCCGAACCTCTACCAGGTTCGTGTACTTTGGATCGGCAAACGCCACCAGCGTGTGCCCGGCAAAGCCACCCTTCTGCCAGTCGTTCAGCACATCCAGTTCCACCCCGCCGTTATCTGTGCTCGAGTTTCCGGGGACATACCCGTCCCATTGCTCATACGCCGTCTCAATCGTCGCGTCGGGAATCGTCACCATGCTGCTGCTGCTGTTCGCCGTCCACACCTGCACCGCATGCGCCGCACCGGCAATCGTGCAGTCGCCCAGCGTGTCGTTCAACATCATTCCCCAACCTGTAATGCCCTTGGTCCAGTCGGCGGTTGCGGGTGGCGGCGGAAGCGAAGGCGTTAGATAATTCGCCAGCATCAGGGTTCTTGAATCGGTCTTGATGGCCTTCCGGCCCAGCTTCATCTTCGAGTGATCTGCCATGGGGGATTCTCCTCGCTTGTCGGGGATGGGTCCAGAGCGGACCGTGCACAGGAAATATGCGCTTTACAGTGACAAATCCAACCCGCGTTGTCCAGCAAATCTTTTTCTTATTTACCTCGAAATCAACACTTTGGCATTCCGTAATCAGACAAATACAATAGGATGTAGGGGAGCGGAGGCCGCACACTCATGTCTCGTGTCCTGTTCGGAATGTTCCTCGCCGTTCTTTTTTTGGCGGTCGGAGGCGGCGTGTGGCTCTATCGCGGCAAAGTTCCCGTGGCCGTCACCGACCCCCAGTTCCCCTTCGAATCCCAGATTACCGGCCTGGCCCTTCACGCCCGCATCGACCGCGAACTCATCCAGTTGCCCCCCATTCAGCCCGATGAGCACGTCTACATCGCCGGAGCCCACATTTACGGCGAAATGTGCGCTACCTGTCACGGGTACCACGGCAAACCCTCAGGCATCGGCCAGACCATGTTCCCTGAAGCGCCGCAACTATGGGAAAAACACCACTCCGGCCCAGCCGTTGGCGTCAGCGACGACCCGCCCGGCGAAACTTATTGGAAAGTAGCCAACGGCATCCGCCTCACCGGCATGCCCGAATTCCGCTCCCAGTTGAGCGATACCGAAATGTGGCAGGTAAGCCTGTTGCTGGCCAACGCCGACAAGCCACTGCCTCCCGCCGCGATCAGCCTGCTGCGCGGCGAACCAGCTCCCACGCCTCCGCCGCCTCCCACGCCAGTCAAGGTTCCTGCCACGGCGCCCGCAATGAGCACGCCGTAAAGCCGCGCACGATGCCACCCCATCGGAGACAATGAGTCATGAGCGTGCTCGATTCTTTACGCAAAGGAATGAAGTTCTTTCTCATGAGCTTCGGCGTTTCCAGTCCCGCAAAAAAGCCGCAGCCCCCCAAATCTGCGCCCCGGCCCGATCCCGGTAAATAGCGCTGCCTGGCACTCCGCGGCCCACGCCCCGCCCAACCACGCTCCGCCAAAAAGGATGCATCCCCACTGTGGCCGCACGGCTCCAATAGACTGAGTGAAGCCGACAGAATCCAGCCGGCCAGGAACTTCCCCATGTCGAACGAGAATACAAAAAGTGGTTGGCGCGCCTTCTGGGACTGGTTCGTTCTCTTCAGCGGCATCTCCACTGCCTCCAACCTCTCCCGCACCCGCAAAGACCCCATCCAGAAAAGCGGACTCTTCCTCTTCCGCCGCAACCGAACCAAGTAGCTCCTATTCCGCCCGCTTCTTCGCTGCGGCCAGTCGCTCGTGCAGCAGTTCCTTCGCGTGCTGCAGCACCCGAAGCCGACGTTCCGGCAAATTCTTTTCGGCGCGATTGATATAGAACGTCAACATTCGCATTCCCGAAGCAGGCCCTTTAGGCGAAACTTTCTTCGACGCGAGTTGTCGCGCTATCGTTGCCGCATCCTTGTTGAACAGCCCTTCATCCGGATGCGTCGAATTCGTCGTGACGCCAGCCGACCACTTCCGCCTGCCATGCGAGTTGCCATGCGCTTTACCGCTTTCACTCTTTTCGGGACTCGTTTTGGAACCTCTTGCGGTCATAGTCCCCTCCACACCTCCCTCGGATGCGAGACCGCCCAAAAATGTACCCTGGTTCTGACTCCCTTAGTCCTTCAGCCCCTGGTCTCCAGCCCTTAACTAAGGAATAGGGACTTGATGCGATGGAAGAGGGCGCGGCTTACGCCGCGCCCTTGTCCTGTGCCGTGAAACCTTATCGTCTTATTGGAGGATGCCGCTGACGGAGGGGCGGCCAATCAGACGCTTGATGCGTTCCTGAATGGGCGGGTGCGTGCTGAAGAGGCTGGCGAAGGTTTGGCCGGAGAGGAGCGGGGCGACGATGAACAGGTGGGCCGAGTTGGGCGAGGCCACGAGCGGAACCTGTTTGCTGACGGCGGAGATTTTCTCGAGGGCGCTGGCGAGCGCGTAGGGATTGCCGGTGAGGTGGGCGCCGCTGGCATCGGCTTCGAACTCGCGAGTGCGCGAGACCCAGAGCTGAATGAGCATGGCGGCAAAGGGCGCGAGCAGGAGGAGGAAGATTCCGCCGAGGCCGCCGCCTTCGCGATCGCGACGATCTCCGCCTCCTCCGCCGAATGCGCCGAACCAGAAGGCCATGCGGGCGACGATGGTGATGGCTCCGGCGAGCGTGGCGGCGATGGAACTGGTGAGGATGTCGCGGTTGCGCACGTGGCCGAGTTCGTGGGCCAGGACGCCTTCGAGCTCCTCGTCGGTGAGCAGGCCGAGGATGCCGTGGGTGACGGCGACGGAGGCGTGCTGCGGGTTGCGGCCGGTGGCGAAGGCGTTGGGTGATTCGGTGGGAATCACATAAATCTTGGGCATGGGCAGGCCGGCGCGACCGGTGAGGCGCTCGACGACTTCATAGGCGCGGGGAAGCTGTTCGCGCGTGACGGGCTGCGCGCCGTACATGGCGAGCGCGATCTTGTCGGAATAGAAATAGCTGAAGAAGTTGGTGGCGGCGGCGATGGCGAAGGCGATGAGCGCGCCGTTGGCGCCGCCGAGATATTCCCCTGCGAGGACGAGGAGGAGGGTGAGGGCGGTGAGGAGGAACGTGGTTTTGAGGGCGTTCATGTGGAAAGCTTCTAGCCTCTAGCTGCTAGCTCCTAGCTTAATCATTGGACGCGGGAGGGTGGCGGGAAGAGGCAGATTTGTAGGGGTGCCGGGGGCGGGCGTCGGGGTCGATGTCGTGAAGGGCAACGCTAGCGCATGAGGGGGCTGAAGTGGACGCCGATGTAGTAGGGCCATAACAGGTTGGCGAAGAAGCCTTTCCAGAAACTCAGTTGCAGGTAGCCGATGGTGAAAAGCCAGGCGGCGCACCAGAGGCCGCCGGTGAAGGAGTGTTGTTCAACGCGGATCTTCGGCGCGCGATCTTTGCAGGTTGAGTCGTCCATACATCCTCGCGAGAGGAGTGTGAGCCGGCGGTAGAGGAGGAATGTGCGACGCCGCACAAGCGTGCGTGATGGAGGCCAAGGGCCGTGATCGGGTGTAAAGGCGAATAGCGCGTCGCTTTGCCACGTCTCAAGATTGGGGTCCGGGGGCGCCTCAGTTCTCATTCTGTTATGACCGCTTGAGCTGTTTTCCTCAGTCTCAAAAGGGAGACATGGTGTGCCAGGCGAAGTGGGACCGGAGATCGGTTTGTTCTTTGCGTCCTCCATCATAACTCGTTTATTATTTTACATTTGACGGTCAATTACCAGCAGAAAATCGTTGCTTCGATATGCAGTTTTTGCTTCAATGGATAAATCAGGCACCCGCCCTCGAAAGTAGTTGGCTGCTCATCGCAGCACCTCAAGCCTTTCGACTTGGGCAACCGGCTCAAAGCGGGCTTGCGCTCGCCCCAAGCCATTTTCGTATAGAGCGACGCTAGATTCTGAAAAAGCGCATCATGCGCAGGAAGCAGAGGAACAAATGCCAATCGAAGAAAACTGCGAGCATTGCGGGACCCAAATGACCGTAATCATCGAATCTATCGATGCAGAAGTTATCAACTATCGAGCAAATTGCCCATTTTGCCATCGCGGGTTTTCTAGCGTCATCTTTCGCAACCTCCCAGCGCCGGCGATACCTCACGAAAACAGGACCTAGGCGTTGTGTTTGAGGGCGCGCTTGAGGACGATTTCGAGGGCGGGCTTGACCTCGGCGTATTCGGCGGCGGTGATGGCGCCGGAGAGCTTATCGCTTTCGAGAGAGAAGAGCTCCTCTTTCAGAGCATTGAGGAGGGCGGCGTTTCTTGATGCCGGAGTGGTTTGCACGGTGTGCGTGGCTTGCGCGGTGAATTGGGGCGCGGTGTTTGCCGGTGTTCCTGCGAAGCCGGCCGTGGGTGTGAGTGCGGAGGCATGCGGAGCGGCGGCGATGGGTGCTGCGACGACGCCGGCGGGCTTGCGGAGGAGGAAGGCTGCTGCGGCGGCGAGCACGAGGGCGAGGCCACCGAGGATCCACCACTTGTATTTGGTGAGGGGGTCGGGTGTGTCGATGGGCTGGCCGATGCCGCCGCCGGGGCCGTTGGGTGCTGCGGCTGCGGGACCACCGGGTTCACCCTGCTGGCCACCCTGGGCTTCGCGGGGCATGGAGCCGGTGCCGGAGATGGTGAACTCGAGCGGCTTGCCGGGGATGGCGTTTTTGGCGACGTAGGTCTGGATGCCGGGGTCCTGCGTGATGGGCTGAAAGACGGAACCGGAGCCGGCGGCGAAGGTCATGCTTTTGGGAAGAAGAACGCCGATGCTTTGCGCGGGCAGCGAGACGAGCGGGTGGAAAGTGAATTTGGAATCGCTGTAGGGCACGGTGTATTCGAGCTGGAAGAGGGTGTCTTTCTCGCCTTCGTCGGGCTGGATGGGAAAGTTGAACGCGTAGTGGCCCTTGGCGCCGGTGGGGTCGAGCTTGACGGAGGTGGGCAGGCCGGTAGGTCGCTGCGCGGCGACGCCAGCAACGGTGGCTTCGGCGGGCAGAACGACTGCAAAGGTCTGCGGGCTCCACTCGGTGCGCGGGGGCGTGCTGTTGTTGTGAACGAAGTAGCGCTCGGTGACGTGGAGCAGGCCGCTCGCATCGGTTTCGAATTCGAAGACATCGGCCTCGATGAAGACGCCTTCAACCTTGGCGGCTACATCGTAGACGGGGATGTCGCCGGGGGCATCACCCTGGGGAGCGGCGATGAAGTAGCCCGCGCCCTGGTGGGTGACGCGAATGAGATAGGGTCCGCTGCCGGGCTCGCTGAGTGTGTAGTGGCCGGCGGCGTTGGTGGTGGCGTGCGCCACTTCACCCATGCCGGCCTGTACGTCGACGAGGACGATGGAGTCGCCCCCGGCGGGCTTGCCGGTGGTTTTATCGGTGACGGTGCCCGAGACGGACGCGGCATGCGCGAGGGCGGCGGAAAAAAGTAGAGCCGCGACGGAAGGGAGAAGACGGGATGCGTTCATGATGTTTTTTGGTCCTGTTGGTGCGATCTTTGCGTTCGTGCTTTCCCACCCATCCGCAAAGAGCGCGGATGGATGGGGCACCCATGTTGAGCGATCATCCTGAAAAGCAGGTCCTTCGCTCCGCTTACCCCCTGAACCGTATTCGGTTCACGGGGCCCCAAGCATGCTCCACTCAGGATGACAATTCATAGCCTGAGCGCGAAGGCTCAGGCATGTTGGAGGAATTCGATTTCGGCCATGAGCTGCGCGGTTTCGTTTTCGAGCTGGGCGCGCTGTGCGGCGAAATCTTCCTCGGGATATTTCCCGGCGCGGTACTCAAAATTGAGATCGCGCAGGTTTTCGTAGAGCTGTTCTTTGCGTTCGAGCAGGTAGTCGAGGCGTGTTTTTTCGCGCTGGCTGGCAAAAACATTTTCTGGCCAGAAGGTGTAGACGAAGAGCGCGAGTGCGAGCAGAGCGCCGGCGATCATGCCTTGAGTTTCAGTCATAGATCAGAGACCTCCGTTGGTGCCGGAATCGGTTTCGCGGCGGATTCTTTCGCGGAGTGCGTCGATGGTGGGATCGGCTGTTTGCATGGCTACGGCGGTGCGGCCGATGGACCAGTGGCGCACGAGCAGAATGGTGCCGAGGAGAGCGGCGGCGAAGACGGCAATGGGCGCGACCCAGGCGACGAGATCGAAGCCATGGGTAGTGGGCGCGGCGAGGACAGTCGCCCCGTATTTGGCGGTGAAGCTGGCGAGGATTTCCTTGTCGGTGGCTCCGCTGGCGATGGCGGCGCTGAGTTCGCGGAGCATGGGGCCGGAGGAGGGGCAGCCAACGTGATTGCACTCGCCGAGGAGCTGAGAGCACGAGCAGGTACACATCATGCGATGGCTGAGGTCGTTGTATCGCTCGCTGGAGGTGCCGGCGCCGAGAGAGAAGCAGACGGCTATGGCGAGGAGGAAGGCCTCCACCCCACGGACGAAGACCTGTCCGCGGGGGCCCCGGGCCTGAGCGGTCTTGAGGACGAGGGAGGCGGTATCGCTATCCCACCCATTCGGCAAAAAGCGCCGAATGGATGGGGCACCCAGCATTGTGCTGATCATGAGCTTAGAGCGAGTAGGAGTGGACATCAGTCGCCTCCTTTGAGCGCGGGCTCGGTCGGTATTGGGCGCACGGCGGGGGCGCGTAGAGCCGCAGTGGAAGGCGAGAGGCTGGGGACGAGAGCGACGAAGGTGCCGAAGACGATGAAGACGACGCCTGCCCAGATCCACCCGACGAGCGGATTGAGGAAGGCTTTGATGATGGGGTTTCCGGTGTCGGGATTGGTGCCTTCGTAGACCACGTAAAGATCCCACTCGGGAACGGAGTGAATGGCGACCATGGTCTGAGGTTGCGAACTGGCGAGATAGACGCGCTTCTCGGGACTCATCTGGAAGAGTTTTTTGCCGTCTTTGGATACGTCGAGCAGGGCGTACTCGGAGTTGAAGTTGGGGTTTGAGTCCTGCGTGGCGCCGACCTGTTCAAGGGTGTAGGGGCCGATGTGAATTTTGTCGTGGAGGGACATTTCACTTTCGACGTTGCGATTGAAGGCCGCGCCGGCGAGACCGATCACAACGATGACCACGCCGATGTGGATGATGTATCCACCATAGCGGCGGGTGTTGCGTCGCATGAGCAGGTAGGTGGCGGAGACGATGTTGCGGCCGGTTTGTTTGGCGATGACGGCGCCGCCGCGGAGGAATTCGGAGAGGATGGCGGTGAAGACGCCGGCAGACATGGCGAAGGCGACCAGCGCATAGAAGTTGCCGGAGCTGAATTCGCCGCCTTTCCACGGATTGACGCCGACAGCAAAGCAGACAATCACCGTGGCCCAGAGAGCGATGGTGGGCGCGATGAAGTTGCGGCGGATGGAGCGCAAAGAGGTGGAGCGCCATGGAAGCAGCGGGCCGACTCCAGTGAGGAACAGGAGGAAGATGCCGATGGGAATCGCCACGCGGTTATAGAACGGCGGGCCGACGGTGACCTTTGTGCCCTGCACGTATTCCGAGAGGATGGGGAAGAGCGTGCCCCACAGGATGATGAAGCAAGCGGCGAGCAGGACGAGGTTATTGAAGAGGAAGCTGGACTCGCGACTGACGAGAGACTCGAGGTGATGGTCGCTCTTGAGGTGGTTGCGCTGCAGGATGTAGGTGAAGACGCAGACGGCGAGCACGAATCCCATGAACCAGGAGAACCAGGAGCCGATGGAGGATTGCGCGAAGGCGTGGACGGAACTGACGAGCCCGGCGCGGGTGAGCAGGGTGCCGAGCAGCGTGAGCAGGAAGGTAGCGAAGATGAGCCAGACGTTCCAACTCTTCATCATGCCTTTCTTCTCCTGCATCATGACGGAGTGGAGGAAGGCGGTGCCGGTGAGCCAGGGCATGAAGCTTGCGTTTTCGACGGGGTCCCAACCCCAGTAGCCGCCCCAGCCGAGCACAGCGTAGGCCCAGTGCATACCGAGGAAGATGCCGCAGGTGAGGAAGAGCCAGGTGACCATGGTCCAGCCGCGGGTGATCTTGATCCAGCGTTCGCCGGGGTAGCGCATCATGAGCGCTCCGAGAGCGAAGGCGAAGGGGACGGAGAATCCCACATAGCCCAGATAAAGCATGGGCGGATGGATGACCATCTCGGGATATTGGAGGAGGGGATTGAGGCCGTTGCCGTCGTCGGGGATGGCGCCTCTCCAGAGAGCGAAGGGCGGTGCGGCGAAGTTGACGACCGAGAGGAAGAAGACCTGGATGCCGGCGAGGATGGTGCCGGCGTAGGCGTAGAGCTTGACGTCGGCCTTGTGGGTGAGGCGGAGCACGAAGCCGTAGGTGCCGAGGAGCCAGGCCCAGAGGAGCAGGGAGCCTTCCTGGCCACTCCACAATGCGGCGAACTTGTAGGGGCCGGGAAGGGCGCGGTTGGAGTGCTCGAGGATGTAGGTGATGGAGAAGTCGTTGGTAAAGACGGAATAGACGAGGGCGAAAGCGGCGGCGGTGACGGCGAGGAAGCCGGCGATTCCGGCGCGGCGGGCGGTGTCTGCGAGGCGCTCAGGAGAGATGGGCGCTGGCTGCCCGGTGGCCAACCAGCGCAGGGCAAGTGCACCCGCGAGCAGGTTGTAGGCGGCGAGGGCCAGTGCGATGATGAGCGCGAAACTGCCAAAAGTTGCCATTTGAACTCCAAGCTCATTCTCGCACCTGAGGGGCGGTGGGAGATGACGGCTCGATGACCTGATTCTCCCTCATCATAGGCCTTTGCTTTGTGATATAGCTCACACCATTGGTGGAGGAAGCGGCGTGGAATGTGTGAGGCGGGGGTGGGCAATAGGGACTGCGCGCGCAGGGGAATGATTGGTGGGCGGAAGTTGGATAGCACGCTGCGACATGCTAACGGCTCCGATTTACAGATGGTGAATTCTCGAACATCGAGTAGCGTCGAGCGCTATTTTTACTTGGACGGGGCTCTGGCAGCGGCCTGATTGGGATTTTTCAGGTCTGCGAGGATTTCCTGGACTGCATTCACGATCGCTTCGGGACGTTCATCGGGGATCATGTGGCCGGTATCGGGGACGATGATGCGCTTGCCTCGTGTCGACAGATGCGCCAAGAGCATGTGAGAGTCGACCCACCTGTTGCGCAAGTCGACCCAGTCCTGCGTGGTCAAGGGCAGACCGAACATACCCTTGCCGGCGGTGAGAACAATCAGCGGTTTATCGCCGAGTGTGCCCGCAGCTCTCACCGCATCATTGTTCGCCTGAATCTCGACTTCGCTTGTGGTTGCGGCAATGAACTTTGGCTGAATTGCAAGATACGCCCACTCCTGATCTGCGAGTGACGCGGCAGGATCGTCGATATCCTTTCTAGCCAAGAAGCGGCTGATTCCGGACCGGTAAAGAAGCGGCGCCCATCGTCGCGCACTTTGGCGCCGCTTCAGATCGTTTTTAGCGAGTGCCAGGATGCTGGGGGGATACTTCACATCTTCCTGCCCGGCCTCCGCAAGAACCATGCCGACCACTTCCCCTGGATAGAGACCGTTGTAGATGCGGACGTCCGTGCCTCCAAAAGAATGGCCGACGAGGACGTAGGGCGGCCGTTCGCCCGAGTTCACGAGGAGCGTGTGAAGCTCGCGAGCAATTTGAGTGTGAGTTCGCGGCATCGGGCCGGGATCGCTCCAGCCGTAACCCGCGCGGTCGTAGGAGCAAACGCGCGTGAACTTGGCGATACCGGACTGGACAGGATGCCAATCATTGGCAAGCCCCCCAAGTCCAGACTCCAGGATTACCTCAGGACTTCCAGATCCAGTGCAGCTGATATTGAGCTTGTAGCCGCCAATGTCGACTGACCTGCCTTCCTGTTTAAAGCGCCTGGCATCGGATCGGGCCTCAATGGCTCGGTATAAAAGTCCGGCGCTCGCGATCAGGAAGATAAATCCGGCACTTAGAAAGGCAATTCTGCGCAGCAAGAGAGCGACACCTTTGCGCTCCGAATTAGTTGGGACTGGCTCGGAATCACTCATCGAATGCCCCTCCCTTTGTAGTGACGGCTCAGGAACAGTCGTTCAGCGGGGGTGCGAGGAAGCGCACAGACCGCCTAGAGACAAATTAGCCGAAGAGGAATTCTTTGTCGCGGAGTTCTTTGATGGTATCGCGTAGCTTGGCGGCCTTTTCGAATTCGAATCTCTTGGCGGCTTCGCGCATGTCGGCTTCAAGTTTGACGATGTACTGATCGACTTCAGCCTGCGAGCTGAACTCGGGCAGGCCGGCTGCTTCTTCTTCGACAACGTCGCCGTATTCGGCACTGAGGATTTGCGCGAGACCCATGTCCATGGTGTTGATGATGGATTGCGGGGTGATGCCGTGTTCTTCGTTGTAGGCGCGCTGGATGGCGCGGCGGCGATCGGTTTCGCCGATAGCCTGCTTCATGGAGTCGGTGATGCGGTCGGCGTAGAGGATGGCGCGGCCTTCGAGATGGCGCGCGGCGCGGCCCATGGTCTGAATGAGCGAGCCGGCGGAGCGGAGGAAACCTTCCTTGTCGGCGTCGAGAATGGCGACGAGCGAGACTTCGGGGAGGTCGAGGCCTTCGCGCAGAAGATTGATGCCGATGAGGGCATCGTATTCGCCTTTGCGCAGGCCGCGCAGAAGTTTGACGCGCTCGAGGGTTTCAATCTCGGAGTGCATGTAGCGGCAGCGGACGCCGACCTCGGTGTAGTAGCCGGCCAGATCTTCTGACATGCGCTTGGTGAGAGTGGTGACGAGGACGCGTTCGTTGCGCTTCGCTCTGTCGCGAATCTCGGCGAGCAAGTCGTCGATCTGGCCTTTGACGGGACGGATTTCAACCTCGGGATCGACGAGGCCGGTGGGGCGGATGACCTGTTCGACAACGACGCCGGCGGATTTGGTGAGTTCGTAAGGGCCGGGCGTGGCGGAGACGTAGATGCACTGGTGGACGCGGTTCTCGAACTCCTCGAATTTGAGGGGGCGGTTGTCGGTGGCGGAGGGCAGGCGGAAGCCGTAGTCGACGAGGTTCTGCTTGCGGCTGCGGTCGCCGAACCACATGCCATGGACCTGGGGAATGGTGGCGTGGCTTTCGTCGACGAAGAGGAGGAAATCGCGCGGGAAGTAATCGAGCAGAGTGGGCGGAGCTTCGCCGGGGAGACGGCCGCTGAAGTGGCGCGAGTAGTTTTCGATGCCATGGCAGTAGCCCATGGACTTGATCATTTCGAGATCGAAGCGGGTGCGCTGGTGAATGCGCTGGGCCTCGACCATGCGGCCCTGCGACTCGAGTTCAGCGACCCAGGTGTTGAGCTCGGCGAGGATGGAATCTATGGCCTGCGCTTTGCGTTCGGGCTGCACAACGTAATGCGATTTGGGATAGATGGGCAGGCGCGAGTATTTCTGCTTAACGGAGCCGAAGAGCGGATCGATTTGCGAAAGCGATTCGATTTCGTCGCCGAAGAGCTCGATGCGGTAGGCGGTTTCGTCGTAGGTGGGGAAGACTTCGATGACGTCGCCCCTCACACGAAAGGTGCCGCGACGGAAGTCGGTGTCGTTGCGCTCGTAGAGGATTTCGACGAGGCGGCGGGTGATGTCTTTGCGGCTGATCTTCTGGCCTTTTTCGAGGAGCAGCAGCATGCCGTAGTAGGCTTCGGGCGAGCCCAGGCCATAGATGCACGAGACGGAACTGACGATGATGCTGTCGCGGCGTTCGAAGAGGGAGCGGGTGGCGGAAAGGCGAAGCTTGTCGAGCTCCTCATTGATGGTGGCTTCTTTTTCGATGTAGAGGTCGCCGGCGGGAATGTAGGCCTCGGGCTGGTAGTAGTCGTAATAGCTGACGAAGTATTCGACGGCGTTGCCAGGGAAGAACTGTTTGAACTCGTGATAGAGCTGGGCGGCGAGGGTTTTGTTATGGGCGAGGATGAGGGCCGGGCGGTTGGACTGCTCGATGACCTTGGCCATGGTGAAGGTTTTGCCGGAGCCAGTGACGCCGAGGAGGACCTGGTGCTTTTCGCCGGCGGCGAGACCGCTCATGAGCTCGTCGATGGCGCGGGGCTGGTCGCCACGGGGCTTGTAGGAGGTGACGAGCTGAAAGTCCATTTCAGGATTGTAGCAGAAAGGCGAAGATGAGGCGAAGATGCAAGAGCGGGAGCCTGCTGGGGCGGCCTCGACGGCGAGACGCGCAGGACCCGGCTGCCGAGATCCCGCTGAATAGTAATTTCGAGATAAACAAAACGGTTTTCGCACTGCGCAGAAACACGAGTTGTGCTACTCTCGCGTGCAATATGCCAGACAATCAGGAACCCCTTACTGGAATTACCGTGCCTATGGCAGGCTCGGAGGTCCCGCAGTTTTCGACTGCGGAGTATGCGCATGTTCCCGGCAGCGAGCGGTGCAGGATTTGCGGGAGTGCGGTCGCGGGTGAGTATTTCCGCGTGAACGGGCAGATGGCGTGCCGGCGCTGCGCGACGGAAGCGCAGCGGGGTCAGCCGACAGACAGCCATGCGGCGTTTGCGCGCGGCTTGATGCTGGGGTTGGGGGCGGCATTGTTGGGGCTGATTGCGTATGCGTCGTTCACGATCGTTACCGGTTGGTACATCGGCTATGTATCTCTCGGTGTGGGTTGGCTGGTGGGCGCGGCGATCAAGAAGGGTGCGAATGGAATTGGCGGATCGCGCTATCAGATCGCGGCGGTTGCGTTGACGTATGCGGCGATTTCACTGGCGTCGGTACCCATTCTGATTTCGTACGCGATGAAGCGTGCACCGGAGCGGGTGCAGCAGACGACTGGGGTGAGTTCCAATGATTCATCGGAGACGCCGGAGGCAAGCGATGACACGCAGGCCACGCAATCCACACCTCAGCGTCACCACATCGATTGGAGCGCCGCGATCGGTCAACTTGCGCTGTGGGGGCTCGCTTCGCCGTTTTTGCAATTGCGCGATCCGGTACATGGACTGTTAGGTCTGTTCATATTGTTTGTGGGCTTGCGCATTGCGTTCAGGATTACGGCGGCCAAGCCGTTGAGCGTGGATGGACCCTATAGCGTGACCGGCTGAACCCTGTGGGCAATTCTTGTCGACACTGAGCCAATCGATCATTCGCACATGCCCTAACTGCGGGCATGAGCTTGCGCTGGGGGCGCTGGCGTGCCCGGAGTGTTTCACGTTGCTGCACGGCGTGGAACTGAATGCGCAGGCGCGCGAGGCGAAGGCGTTGGAGGCGAAGAAGGACTTTGCGCAGGCGCGCGAGGTATGGAATCGCTCGCTGGCGTTACTTCCGCACGATTCAAAACAAGCGGAGTGGGTGCGTGATCATCTGCGTGTGCTCGAAATAGCACAGGCATCGATGCCGGAGACGCAAGGACAGACGACGCATCCGTGGGCGCGGCGGCTGGGGCCACTGGCACCGATTGCGCTTGTTCTTACTAAGAGCAAGGGACTGTTGCTGGCAATTTTCAAGCTGAAGTTTCTTTTCAGTTTCTTTTCGTTTATCGCGCTCTATGTGGCGATGTTTGGGTGGCGTTATGGGGTTGGGTTTGCGGTCAGCATCCTGATTCATGAGCTAGGCCATTTCATCGATATCAAGCGTCGGGGATTGCCGGCGGAGATGCCAGTGTTTTTGCCGGGCCTGGGCGCGTATGTGAAGTGGAATGCGCTGGGCGTGACGAAGAAGCAGATCGCACAAATCAGTCTCGCGGGTCCGCTGGCGGGTTGGCTTGCGGCGGCGGGAAGTTTCTTTTTATTCAGCTATACGCACGATCCGCTATGGGCGGCGTTGGCGCGGACGGGCGCGGTGTTGAATGTGCTGAACCTGATTCCGGTATGGGTGCTGGACGGCGGACAGGCAGCGAATTCGCTGGGGAAAGTGGAGAGGTCGGCATTGCTTGCGGCCGCGCTGGGCCTGTGGCTTTTCACGTGGCAGCCGATCTTCTTTCTAGTTGCCGCGGGCGCGGTATACCGGCTGTTCACGAAGGACAAGCCGGGACGAGACGACTGGGGCACGCTGACCTATTACGTTGCGGTGCTGGCGGCGTTGGGCGTTGTGCTGCATCTGACCCCGGTCTTGCGTGACGGAATCGGTCGCTGAACTGCGACCGGCGGCGAACGGCGCCTTTTCTTCTAAACAGGGGCGGAGTGGCCGGAGCACTGAAGCACGCCGAGGAACTTGATCCAGGGGCCGACGGCCTCTCTATATTGATGCGCGAGAATTCTGGAGATTTGATGCAGGTGGGTGAGATCGTGTGTGGCCCAGGTGGCGAAGAGTTGCGCGAGGGTGACGGGACCGAAGCTGGGATGAATGCCGCGGCGGGCGAGGTCGGCTGGTTGGAGATGGAGGGCGCGCAGCTCGGTGAGGTTCTGGGCGCGGATTTGGGTGAAGTTGTCGAGCAATTCGGAGAGAGACTTCTCCTGCGCCAGGCGTAGATGGGCTGAACGGTCGACGGGCTGGAAGGGTTCGGCTTCGCCGGATCGCAGGATGAGGCGGACGCGGACCATCCAGTCGGTGTGTTCGCCGTGGATGAGATGGGCCACGACGGCGGTGGGTGTCCACGTATTGTCGCCTTCGTTGCTGAGTACCCACGCATCGGGCAGATCGCGCAGAAGCGCGTTGAGAGTGGCCGGGGTGCGGGAGAGAAGGGCGATGGTGTTTGGGAGGTCGAAGTCCATGGGGTCCTCAGCGAATGCCGCATCGAATCGGCCAGGCTTTTGATAGGATAGCGCCGCGATGCAAAGCTATAAGCCTGACTTTTCCAGTACACATGTGGTTTGTGAATCTAACAAATTGATCATTTTGTAATTCATTTCAATTTCACAAGATTCAGAAGGAGGGGCTGCTAGTTTCCTCACTGGTGGAGGAAACTATGCGCAGGATGATTCCCCTGATTGCGATTGCGGCAGCAGCGTTTGCAACGACTGCCGGTGCCCAGAACAATGACAATGATTGGCGCCGTAGCGAGATCCGGCACGTATTGCTGATCAGCATCGACGGCATGCACGCCGTGGATTTTCTGAACTGTTCAAAAGGCGTTGCGGGAGTGAACGAGGGCGCGCCGTATTGTCCAAATCTTGCAGCGTTGAAAACGACGGGGGTGAACTATGTGGGTGCGAGCACATCGAAGCCGTCAGACTCGTTTCCGGGCCTGATGAGTATTGTTACCGGGGCCACCCCGCGCACGATGGGCGTGTATTACGACGTGGCGTATGACCGGTCGCTGGACGGGCCGCAGACTACGACGGGCAATGCGAACCCCGCAGCGCCCTGCACGGCTTGGGCAGCTCCGACGGGTTACACGACGGAGTACGAGGAAGGCATAGACATCGACCAGACCAAAGTGAATGGTGGCGCGAAGGGAGCGAGCCTGACGGATGGAGGTGTTGCGTCGCTGGACCCGACGAAGATGGATCGCGATCCAGCGGCAGGTTGCGCGCCAGTGTATCCGTGGCAGTTTGTGCGGACGAACACGATCTTTGGCGTGATTCACAAGGCGGGCGGATACACGGCATGGTCTGACAAGCATCCGGCGTACGCATCTGTGGCAGGACCTGATGGTGTGGGAGTGCTAGACGACTTTTATTCGCCGGAGATCAACTCGAATGTCGTTCCACTGCCGGGCGTAACGACGCTATCCGGGGTGGACTGCACGAGTGTTCCCGATGGGTCGGCGGATTTGACGGCGTGGACGAACAGCTTCAAGAACATTCAGTGCTACGACACGCTGAAGGTAAATGCGATTCTGAACGAGATTGAAGGCAGGAACCACTTGGGCACGAAGAGGACGACGACGCCGACAATTTTCGGAATGAACTTCCAGGCAGTCAGCGTGGGCCAGAAGCTGATTGAATCGGGTACGAAGGGCGGGTACCTGGACGCGGCAGGGACGCCGACAGCGTCGTTGCTAAGCGAGATTGAATTTGTAGATGACGCGATTGGCGCAATGGTGAACAAGATCAAAGATCGCGGGCTCTACGAAGACACGCTGATCGTTATTACGTCGAAGCATGGGCAGTCGCCGATCGATCCGAATGCTTACGACGCGGTACCGGGAAAGACGAGCAACGGGTTGTCGCCGGCGACGCTGATCTCAAATCAACTGCATGCGGCGATGCCGCCGTCGGAAGATCCGAATGCGAGCGGGATTGGCTCCACTGAGGACGATGTGTCTCTGTTGTGGTTGACGAATCCTTCGTACACAGACGCGGCGGTAACGCTGCTGGAAGGCAACCGCGCCACCGCCGGGATTGGGCAGATTTATTACGGCCCGAGTGTGTCGATCAACTACAACACGCCAGGATGGGCGCCGAATGGCGATCCCCGCACGCCGGACATTATTGTGACGCCGAATGTGGGCGTGACTTATACCGGGAGCGCCAAGAAGCTGATGGAGCACGGCGGGTTTGCGCACGACGATACGAACGTGATGTTGCTGTTGTCGAATCCGGCATTCAAGCCGCACACGGTGTTCTCGGAAGTGGGAACGCTGCAGGTGGCGCCGACAATTCTGAAGGCGCTTGGACTCGATCCTCACAATCTGGATGGTGTGCGGCTGGAGGGTACGTCGGCGTTGCCGGACGTGAGCCTGAACTTCGGCCACTGAGCGAACCAGCGGGGCCTGAGGGCCTGCAACCTGCGCGCGGATGTCTCGTTGAGGCGTCCGCGCGTTTTGTTTGCGACGCCTGCAGACTTCTACTTGAACATAGCGGCGACGTTGGCGTGGATGGATGGGTTGGAAGCCGTTCCTGTGATGGTCAGGGGAATACCCCGGTTTGTGCTGGTGGCGGCGGGCTTGGCTTTGGGATGGAGGAAGCCGCCGACGAGGCCGCTGACTGCGTCCGCAGCCTGATTGGCCACGGCGCCGACTGCATTGGAAGAGCTGAGGGTCGCGACCATCTTGAAATCGAGCGCGCCGGAGGGGGCGACGGTGCCGCTCCCGGTGGCCGATCCTAGCTGCGGAAGGTTGCCGTAGATGTCATTGATCTGCGTGAGTTGAGGCGATGAATTAACGGTGGCGCGGAGGGTCTGGATCTCGGCACCTCCGCCGCTCTTGAAGAGGTTGAGTCCCTGGATTTTCGAACCGACATCGAATCCTTCGAGCTTGGTGTTGTCGACTTCGACAGGACCGGCGATGGTGGTTGCGGTGGCGGGGCCGGAGACAGCGAGGTTAGCGGTGAGTGTACCTCCGCTCAACTTGGAGCCAGTAGGCAAACGCACGCCGAATGCCGGCAGTAGTTCCTCAAGCTGATCGATGGGAAGATTGGGCGCGGCCAGATGCAGGTCGAGCACGATGGCTTGGGGGGTGTGGCGGAAGTCGCCCGTAATGCGCGCGTCGACGGAGCCGGTTTTGATTGAGAGGTTGGAGACGTGGCCGGTCTCGGCGTCGAGATTGTCGGAGATGGTGTAGTTGATGTCGACGGGGCGGGATGTGGGAGAGCCGGTGCGGGCCAACTGGAGCCTCTCAGCCTGAATCTTTCCGGAACTGGTGAGGGCGGTGCCGTCGGAGGCGAGTTGGGAGTCGATGTCGAGCACCATGGAGATTCCCTCAGACGGATCGACGACACCGGAAGCGACGGGATTGAATTGCTTGAGTGAGAGTGTTGCATTGAATGGCGTGTCTGCGGCGTTCTTTTGCGATAGCGGGCCTGCGTTGCCCTTCAGGTCGAGCGAACCGGAGCCGGGCAGCTTGGCGGAAAGCTCGAAGGGGAAGGATTTCAAGAACGATAGCTGGTCGACGGTGAGGTTAATACCAGAGTAGACGAAGGGCTTGCGGACCGCGGGTATGGAGGATACGGAGGCGGAGCCGTCCTCGATCTTCAACTCACCAACGGTTAGGTCGGGCAGGGCGGTCGCCTGCTGCGTGGATTGCGAAGAAGAAGGCGAGCTACCAATGCTGGAGAAGTTCCAGAGGCCGTTGGCTGCGTGAAGAAGATTGATGGATGGTGAATCCACGACCAGGTTAGTGATCCGTACCTGGCGGTGAAAGAGGAGGGGGGCGACCTCAACGCCGATGGAGAGTGATTTGGCCTCGATGAATGGCGAAGTGCTGAAGGCGGGGTCGTCGGCGATGGAGATGTCGCTGGCGACAATGCTGCCGCGGAGCACGGAAAAGGTGAGATGGCCCAGAGTGATCTTGCGGCCGAGGGCGCTTGAGAGTTGGTTTTCGAGGGTAGGGCGGAAGGAATCGGCGTTCACGAGGAACGGGACCAGAATAATCACAAGGACGAACAGAGCGGCGATCGCGGCCGCAATCTTGACCCAACGCTTTTGCATCGGAGTCTCCTCAGAGAGATTGTTTTCAGGAATTGTAACGCTCTGCGGCGGAGTGGGGTGCAACGCCGCAGACGCAACGAGGAAGGGGTTCAATTGACGCTAGTTGCTTACCAGGGCAGCGGTTTGCCTTGGTGGAAGTAGCCGCCGGAGGGGCCGTCAGCAGGAAGCGTGGCGAGCGCGGCGCTAGTCTTGCCGCCTTCGCTGATTTCCATCGGTGCCTGGTCGCCGCCCATATCGGTTTTGACCCAGCCGGGGTGCGCGGAGTTGACCTTGATGTTGGTGTCGCGGAGCTCCCAGGCGAGGTGGACGGTGTAGGCGTTTAGAGCGGTTTTAGATGCGTCGTAAGCGAAGGACTTGGCGTTGTAGATGGGTGATTTTGGGTCGGCGTGCAGGGTCAAGGAGCCGAGGATACTGGAGAGGTTGACGATGCGGCCCGCCGGACTCTTCCTAATGAGGGGAAGAAGTGTTTTCGTGAGCGCGACCTGGGAGAAGAAATTGGTTTCAAAAACCTTGTGAAGTAAGTCGAGGGGCGCATCGGCGGCGGAGTGCGCAGGGCCGGTGCCGGGGAAGGTGCCACCGGCGATGCCTGCGTTGTTCACGAGGATGTCGAGCCGGCCGTATTTCGAATTGAAGTAGTCGTAAGCGGCCTTGTGGTCGCCGGCGTTGGTGATATCGAACTTGAGCACGTCGGCGTCGACACCGGCTGCGCGAAGCTTGGCGACGGCCTCTTCGCCCTGTTTCTGGTCACGGGAGCCGATGACGACTTTGGTGTCGGGGGACTTGAGGTCGAGTGCAGTCTGGAAGCCGAGGCCGCGATTGCCGCCAGTTATGAATGCAATTTTCTGAGACATTGGGGACGTTTCTCCTGTGCTGCTTTGGATTCAGCAGGGTGCAAGCAGGGTGCAGGGAGTTTTCGGTAGGTTTCAAGCGCTTTAAATGCCGACCAAGTTAGGTGGCGGGTACCTTGTTGTAGGAAACAGGCTTGTATGAGGGAAGGCTTGTTTGCTATCTCTGTTTGATAGCGAGTACTGTCCAGTTAAGGTCAAAACAAACCATGCGCCTTTCTGATCCCCCGGAACAGGACGCAGCAGCTGGCACCACGAACGATCGGGCCAAGTTTGCTCAAATCGCATTGGAGAATCTCTTCGAGGTTTCTCCGGACGCGATCTTTGTCACGGATGCCCAAGGGGTAATTCGTGGGGCGAACCCGCGGGCGGCGGAACTTTTTGGTCACACGCAGGAAGAATTGTTAGGGCAGCCGATTGAGAACCTGGTGCCCCCGCGCTTCCGGCGCAATCATCCCAGCCATCGCGAGAATTACAACGCACATCCCAGGGCGCGGCAAATGGGCGCGAACCTGAATCTTTTTGGTCTGCGCAAAGATGGGACGGAGTTCCCTGTCGACATCATGCTGAAGCCGGTGGAGACGCCATCAGGTCGAGTGGTCCTGAGCATAGTGCGCGATGTGACGGAGCAGCGCGCGGCGCAGGATCTTGCGCGGCGGAGCGATCTGCAACTGCGATCACTGGTGGAGGGCGTACGCGACTATGCGATCTACCTGTTGGATCGCGATGGGTATATCACTACCTGGAACCCCGGTGCGGAGCGGATCAAAGGGTATACATCGGACGAGATCGTGGGCTCGCACTTTTCGCGATTCTTTACGCAGGAAGACCTCGAGCGAGGCAGACCGGCGGAGTTGATGCGGCGGGCAGCGGAGCGCGGGCGCATTGAAGAAGAAGGATGGCGGGTGCGCAAGGATGGTTCGCGTTTCTGGGCGGACGTGATTCTGACTGCGATTCGCGATGACACGGGGCAACTGACAGGATTTGCCAAGGTGACGCGGGACTTTACCGACCGCAAACGCGCGGAAGAATCCGTGATGCTGCAGTTGAGCGGAGCACTGCTGGCAAATATGGATGTACGCAAGCTGCTGGGAGCGATCTCAGCGAGTTTGCGGGAAGTGGTACCGCACGATACCGCGACGCTGGGCGTGTATGAAGAACGGCTCGGTGTATTGACGATTCAGTTTCTTGGTGACGAGGAAGGCCAACCCAGGCGTGGAGAGGTACGGCTGCCCGTGAATGGATCGCCGGCGGGCGTGGCCTTTCGAACCGGAGAGCCGTTGCTGATGGATCGCATAGGAGATGGAAAGTTTGCGGTCGAGTCGGTGCGCCATCTTACAGAGCAGGGCATGCAATCGGGCTGCTGGGTTCCGCTGATTCATCGAGGGACGAAACTGGGCACGCTGGCGGTGGCCAGCCGCATTGAAGGAGCGTTTAGCCAGCACGATGCGGAAATGCTGCAACAGGTTGCGGGGCAGGTGGCGATGGCGGTGAGCAATGCCGTCGCGTTCAGACAGATTGCTGAGCTGCGCGACCGGTTGAACCAGGAAAAGCAGTATCTCGAAGACGAAATCAATGTCGAGAACCGGTTTGAAGATATTGTGGGCGAGAGCACTGGGTTGCGCCAGGTGCTGAAACAGATTGAGACGGTGGCGCCGACCGATGCGACGGTGCTGATCCAGGGAGAGACGGGAACGGGCAAGGAGCTGCTGGCGCGCGCGATTCACAGACTGAGTCCGCGCAGGGATCGGACGTTTATCAAATTGAATTGTGCGGCGATTCCTGCGGGTCTGTTGGAGAGCGAGCTGTTTGGTCACGAGAAGGGTGCGTTTACCGGGGCGATTGCGCGCAAGATGGGACGACTGGAACTGGCGCACGAAGGCACGCTGTTTCTGGATGAGATTGGCGAGATGCCGCTGGATCTTCAACCGAAGCTGCTGCGCGCCTTGCAGGAGAGAGAGATTGAGCGGCTGGGCGGCAATAAGCCTATCGCGGTGAATGTGCGGCTGATTGCGGCGACGAATCGCGACCTGGCCCAGATGGTAGCGGAGAAGCAATTTCGCAGCGACCTGTTTTATCGGCTGAAAGTGTTTCCGGTGTTTGCGCCGCCGCTGCGCGAGCGGGTGAGCGATATTCCTGTGCTGGTGCGGCACTTTGTGAGCACGCATAGCCGGCGCATGGGCAAGACGATCGATACGATTCCCGAAGAGACGATGAAGGCGCTAACGCGGTGGAGTTGGCCGGGCAACATTCGCGAACTGGAGAATCTGCTGGAACGCGCGGTGATTCTGACGCGGGGTTCGGTGCTGTATGTCCCGCTGGCGGAGTTGGAAGTGGCGGAAGAAGAGAGCGCCGATCTGGACAGTGCGACGCTGCATGAAGCGGAACGCGAACATATATTACGTGTGCTGCGTGAGTGCAAGGGCCAGATCGGCGGAGACGATGGTGCGGCGGCGCGGCTGGGCCTGAAGCGGACGACATTAAATTCGAAGATCAAGAAGCTGGGCATCGAGCGAAGTGACTATATCTAGTCCTGGTGACGAGATTTCGTCATCGTCTCTTCGTCACTTGTAGTTCGTCAGCACGCAAGCAAATTCTGATTCGATCCTCTAAATCATTTGGTTTTGGTGAGTTGCGCGGAGGCGCGCGGGCGGGCGCGTGTTTGGCACGGGGAATGCATTAGGTAAGGCATGCTTCGCATAACAATTAACGAGCCTGAGGGGGAAACGATGCGGCTGAAGTTGGAAGGGCGCATCACGGGGCCATGGGCGGAAGAGCTAGACCGCGTCTGGGTGGAAACGGCCCCCCGTCTGGGATCGCGGAAGCTGATTATCGATTTGAGCAACGTGACGTATGCAGATGCAAGCGGCAAGAGCGTTCTGGGCAAGATCTTCTCCACCACAAACGCTGAATTTGTTGCCGGAACACTATTAACCCAAGACCTCGCCGCGGCAGTGGTGAGACAAGCGCAGAGAGTGTAGTTCAAGGAGGACGGAATGCAAGCATTGCGTGATGGAGTTATGAGCGTTGGGAGCCACGGACAGGGCCCGGTAGACATCGTCAGTAGGTTTTCGCCGGCGGCTCAGCGGGATTTAATGCAGCTTGCGACGTCGTCATCGTATCCGGCGGGCTACGTTCTGTTTTCAGAGAAGGACGCGCCGCACGGTGTGTATATCGTGCTGGAGGGCGAAGTGAAGCTCTCGATCAACTCGAGCGAGGGCCGGCGCCTGAGTTTGCGGATCGCGCGCAAGGGCGAGATGCTGGGGCTGACGTCGACGCTCTCGGGCAGTCCGCACGAAATGACGGCCGAGACTCTGTATCCGGCGAAGATTGCTCCGATCGGGCGACGCGAGTTTTTGGGATTCCTGATGCGGAATCCTGATGCCTACCAGACGGTGAGCGAGGAATTGACGCGAGAGTTCACGCTGGCCTGCGAGCAGTTGCGCACGGTGGGCCTGTCGTCTTCAGCGCCCGAGAAACTGGCACGTCTCCTGCTGGAATGGAGCGAGAACGGTCAGACGGCGGAGACGGGCACGAAGTTCCGGTTCTCGCTGACGCATGAAGAGATTGGCGAGTTCATTGGCGCATCGCGGGAGACGGTGACGCGCACGCTGACCACCTTCAAGAATCGCCGGCTGGTTGCATTTCACGGTTCGACGCTGACGATTCCGAGCAAGACCGCGCTGGCAGATTACGCACGGTGTTAGGTGCCTTGAATGGGCCCTGGGAGTTGTAACCATGCTTCATCTGATTCATTCTTCGTTTTCATATTTGGTGTATTTGATTAGCCGGATCAACGCACCGGCAGCGATTTTCATACGCAAGTAAATTCATAACCACGGCGGTGTCACGAAGAATCGCCGTGGAGCAGTTCCTCCTCCTCTCCTTCACTCCTTCTAAACGTTTCAATCCTTCCCGAACGCGCAAGGGCGAATGCCTCCACGGTAGAATGTCAACCTACATTCATGTGGAGGCATTTCCATGCGCAAATTTCTTCTTGGTGTTCTGAGTTTGTTGATTGCTGGGTCGACGGCCGCGCCCATGTTGGCGCAGGGCGCGCCGCCGCAGGGTGGGGCGGACCAGCCATACTCAGTTGAGTACTACTACAAGTGCCAATGGGGGCATCAGCAGGAGTTTCTGGATTTGTTTTTGAAGAATCACTACCCGCTGCTGAAAAGGATTGTGGCGACTGGGCGGATGCTGAGTGTGAAGATCGATTCGCCGGCGTATCACACGACGGAAGACGGGCGCTGGGATTATCGCGTGACGATTCGGTACAAGAATTCGACGGTAGCGACGACGGCAAATCCGGACGAAGAGGCGCTGATCAAAGAATTGTGGCCGGACCAGGAGAAATACAAGCAGGAAGAGCAGCGGCGATTTGAGATTCTGGCGGGGCACTGGGATTTGCCGGTGACGGAGATAATGCCGAAGTGATCAGGGAATAGTCACTCACTCCCTGGTCCCAAGCCCCTGCTCTAGTAAACTGTATCTATGCCGTTGACCCGCTCCCAGGCCCTCGACTACTTCGCTTCCCCTGACCTCATCGGACTGGGTTTCGAGGCTGACGCTGTGCGCCGCCGCCTCCACCCCGAGGGCGTGGTCACCTACATCATCGATCGCAACATCAACTACACCAACTTCTGTACCGAGTACTGCACCTTCTGCGCCTTCTACCGCCCTCTCCCCAAAGAAGGGAAAAACATTCCGCGCGCCGACGAGGGCTACATCCTCTCGTTGGAAAAGATCTACGAGAAGATCGCCGAAACCCTCGAAATGGGCGGCACCGGCATTCTCATGCAGGGCGGCCTGCACCCCGATCTCAAAATCGATTGGTTCGAGCGCCTCTTCACCGGAATCAAGCAGCGCTTCCCGCAGATCTGGCTTCACTGCCTCTCTGCGTCGGAAATCCTCGCCATCGCCGAGTACAGCAACCTCGACCTGCGCACCACCATCGCCCGTCTCCGCGATGCCGGACTGGACTCCATCCCCGGCGGCGGCGCAGAGATCCTCGACGACGATGTCCGCTTCCGCATCGCCCGCCTCAAATGCCGCACAGAGGATTGGGTCAGCGTCCATCGCACCGCCCACCAGCTCGGCATGCGCACCACCGCTACCATGATGTTCGGCGTCGGCGAGACAATGGACCAGCGCATCAACCACTTCGAAGTTGTGCGCAAATTGCAGGAAGAGACCGGCGGCTTCACGGCCTTCATCCCCTGGAGCTTCCAGCCGCACAATACCGCGCTCGGCGGCCGCGGCTGGGACGAGGCCACCTCCGTCGAATATCTAAAAGTCCTGGCAATTGCCCGCCTCTATCTCGACAACATTGAGAATGTGCAGGCCAGCTGGGTCACGCAGGGCCTCAAGGTCCTGGAGATGGGCCTCCACTTCGGCGGCAACGACGTCGGCTCCGTCATGCTCGAGGAGAACGTAGTCAAAGCCGCGGGCACCAGCAACTGCACCACCGAAGAAGAACTCCGCCGCATCATCCGCGACGCCGGCTTCAAACCCGTCCAGCGCGATACCCTCTACCGCACTATGTTCCTGAATTGAATTGGTAGCGCGGGCTTCAGCCCCGCGAATAGTTAAGGATCGGGCGCGCCTCGGCACTTCCCGTCCGATGCGCGCCCGGTTCCCTTTCCGCTTAGTCGCGCCGCGAAGAGCTGAGCCAGGCGACTAAAGTCCCCGTCAGCACGCCAGCGGCAAACACCACGCCCACCGTCTGAAACGGCTTCCGTTTCACCGTGTGCCGCGCATCGTCGATCGCATCGTACGCCGCGTTCCGCCCTTGCTTGATTGCCTTTACCGCGGTTTTCACGCCATCTTCCACCGCGTCGGTGACCACCGACTTGAGGTTGGACAATTCGTTCAGGACATCATCGACCGAAGTCGGTCTATCAATTGAACCTGCTGGCATTGGATTTGTTCCCTTCTTGAAAATGGTTATCGCAGAATTGCGACAAATTACTCCGATGCCAATGGGATGTCATCCGCACCCGTATTGTTGTACCGTTCCACTTTTTCAGGGGAATATCCAGGTATTCGCTGCCCGCACTTTTCGCTCTATATATCAGTTTTTGACGTGCCATCCTCCGCAAAACAAACGCTGAGCCTCTGTCAGTACAATTGCTTGGTTACAACCGTGCCCACCAATTCGTCGAGACGCGTTGAACTCACCAGATTGATCGGCTTCAACAGTCGACGCCGCTTACCCACCGAGGTGAATCGGACCAACTTGCTGCGCTGATCAAATGTGACGACGAAGTCGCCCAGCGCGCCCGAGCCGATGTTCGCGATGCCGAACATGGGGTTGAGTTCAAGCCACGGCTGCTCAAATCTGAACCCCGCTAACTCGACGGCGCCATCCAGTACCGCGCCGCGCAAGGCGAAACGGCTCACCTGGGTGCGGCCGATTGCGACCGTGTCAATGCCGCCATTAAAGCGAACTTTTCCGATCATCGCATCGGGAACGCTCAACCCGGCACCTCCCGAATCGATTCCGGCCTCCATCTTCGCGTCCGCGATGCCTATCTCCACGAGCGGAATTCCATTCGGCATCCGCATCGGCACTACATGCTTATCGCTTGTTCCCGCAAGCACGCCCCTCTCCAAGATCAGCCGATGGCGCGGGTAATCCAGCGTCAGCAACTCGTTCCGAAAAAGACCGAATCCAATCACCCCATCCAGCACAGAGTCCCCATCGGGCAAGTCGGTCACTACAGCTCGAACCGAACGAAAATCCGCTCCAGCAAGCGAGAGGGTGTTCAGCTCCACCGTGTCCAGCGTGTGCGTGCCGTTTCCGCCAAGGTCGGTGATGGTCTTGCTTCCTGTCGCAGACAATCCGAGTCGCTTGGCGACTCTTGGCGCAAGGATCGCTTCGCAGTTCGTCCCCGTGTCAATGACGAAAGAGAAAGGGCCTTGTCCGTCGATTCTCACCTGTACCAGCGGGATGCCCGGCGTCATATCGATGCGGGCCACATGCCCACTCGACGGCTGGGCAGTAAGAAGTCCCGGAAGGCAGAGTATCGCTGACGCAATCGCATTCCGCATCTTCACGGCGAAATCATAGCACCACGACAAGATCACCAACGCACCAGAATTCTTAGTCGGCCCGGTGCTCCACCTCTCGCTCGCCGGGGTCCCCACGGTCTCGCTTTGAATTCGTGACTGCAATCACAGACGCCCTAGCTAAATCGATTCTCTTATGCAAGAATGGCCCGGCACCGAATTGCGAAGAATGTCTGCGCCCTACGAGATTTCTACCCGCACATCCGTGTCGCGAACAACTTTCGACCTATCGAAGGAAGGGTCTCTTCCATGAAGCAAGTGTCCGCCACCGCTCTTTCCAGCAAGAAAACTCCCCTCTACAAAAACCCCAAGGCATCCTCCGCCAAACGTACTCAGGATCTGCTCGCGCGCATGACCCTCGAGGAGAAAGCCGCGCAGATGCTCTGCATCTGGCAGCAGAAGCCGACAACGCTGGTCGACGCCAGCGGAAATTTCGATCTCGCCAAGGCGAAAAAAGCCTTCCGGCAGGGGCGCGGCCTCGGCCAGGTGGGCCGCCCCAGCGACGCGGGCGGCGGCAAAGGCGCGCGCGGCATGGCCGAGCTCACCAACGACATCCAGAACTTCTTCCTCGAACACAGCCGCCTCGGCATCCCCGTCATGTTCCACGAGGAGTGCTTGCACGGGCACGCGGCGCCCGAAGGCACCAGCTTTCCGCAACCCATTGCATTGGGCGCGACGTTCAACCCCGCCCTGGTCGAGTCACTCTTCACCATGACCGCCCTCGAAGCTCGTCTTCGCGGCGCGCACCACGCTTTGACGCCGGTGGTCGATGTGGCCCGCGAACCGCGCTGGGGCCGAGTAGAAGAGACCTACGGCGAAGACCCCTACCTCGTCTCGCGCCTGGGCATCGCCGCCGTCAAGGGCTTTCAAGGCGACCGCAACTTCCGCGATAAACGCCACGTGCTGGCAACGCTGAAGCACTTCGTCGGCCACGGCCAGCCCGAGTCCGGCATGAACTGCGCCCCCGCCAACGTCTCTCTGCGCGTGCTGCAGGAAACCTTCCTCTACACCTTCCGCGAAGCCTTGCGCGAAGCCAAAGCCGTCACGCTTATGGCCTCCTATAACGAGATCGACGGTATTCCCTCCCACGCCAACAAATGGCTCATGCGCGACGTACTACGCAAAGAGTGGGGCTTCAAAGGCTTCGTCGTCTCCGACTACTACGCCATATGGGAGCTCGGCTACCGGCCCGACACGCATGGCCACTTCGTCGCCGAGGACAGGAAAGAATCCTGCAAACTGGCCGTCGAAGCAGGCATCAATATCGAATTGCCCGATCCCGACTGCTACCTGCACCTCGTCGATCTCGTCAAGAAAGGCGTGCTCAAAGAGAAGCAGCTCGACGATCTCGTTGCCCCCATGCTCTTCTGGAAATTCGAAATGGGCCTGTTCGACGATCCCTATGTCGACCCCGAAGAAGCAGAGCGCGTTGTCGGCAGTGACGCCCATCGCGACCTGGCCCTCACCGCGGCCCACGAAGCCATCACCCTCCTCAAGAATGAAAATCAAACGGCCCCCCTCGACCTGAGCGCCGTCAAGACCATCGCGGTCATCGGGCCCAACGCCGACCGCGGCCTGCTCGGCGGCTACAGCGGCGTCCCCAAGCACAATGTCACCGTGCTTGAAGGCATCCGGCAAAAGGTGGGCAAGCGCGCCAAGGTGCTCTACAGCGAAGGGTGCAAGATCACCATCGGCGGCTCGTGGAACCAGGATGAAGTCGTGCCGAGTGATCCCGAAGAAGATCGCAAAGCGATCGCTGAAGCCGTAAAGGTCGCGAAGAAAGCCGACGTCATCGTGCTCGCCATCGGCGGCAACGAACAAACCTCGCGCGAAGCCTGGGGCCTCAACCACATGGGTGACCGCACCAGCCTCGACCTCATCGGGCGTCAGGAAGAACTCGTCAAGGCCATGCTCGCTCTGGGCAAGCCTGTGATCGTCTTCCTCTTCAACGGCCGCCCGCTGTCGATCAATTACGTCGCGCAAAACGTCCCCGTAATCTACGAGTGCTGGTACCTCGGCCAGGAAACAGGACGCGCCGTCGCCGACGTGCTCTTCGGCGACTACAACCCCGGCGGCAAGCTGCCGATTTCGGTGCCGCGTTCCGCCGGTCATCTGCCCATCTTCTACAACTACAAGCCCTCCGCGCGGCGCGGCTACCTGTTCGATGACGTGTCGCCCCTCTACGCGTTCGGTTATGGCCTGAGTTACACGACATTCAGACTCGAAAATGCTCACCTCACCAAAAAGCGCATCGCCCGCAACGGGTCAACGTCGGTCTTAGTTGACGTAACCAATACCGGCAGTCGCGAAGGCTCAGAGGTCGTGCAGCTTTACATCCGCGACGTCGTCAGCTCGGCCACCCGGCCCGTAAAAGAACTGAAGGCCTTCAAGAAGGTCTGGCTCAAGCCCGGCGAAACCACCACGGTGGAGCTCGACATCACTCCTGCATCGCTCAAGTTCTTCGACGTGAACATGAAGTACGTTGTCGAGCCTGGCGCGTTCGACATCATGATCGGCACCTCCTCGCGCGATTCCGATCTCACCAAACTCAAGCTGCAAGTCACTAAGTAGGCAAGCGCCGGCGAAAGACGAGGCACACATGCGGCAAACACTCACATTCGGAGAGAAATTCGGTTACAGCCTGGGCGATCTCGCAGCCAACTTTATCTTCCAGGCCATGCTCGCCCTCCAGTTGGACTTCTATACCCACACCTTTGGCCTCACTGCGGCACAGGCAGGTACACTCTTCCTTGTCGTCGGCCTCGGTGTAGCTTTTCTCAATCCAGTCATGGGCATGATTGCCGACCGCACTACCAGCCGCTGGGGCAAATTCCGCCCCTGGCTCTTGTGGACGGCGCTCCCCTTCGGCATCATCGGCGTGCTCACCTTCACCACGCCGAATATCAGCCCCGCGAGCAAAATCATTTACGCGTGGACCACCTACATCCTGCTTCGCGTCATCTACACCGTGAACAACGTCCCCTACGCGTCCATCACAGCCGTCATGACGTCAGATCCCGATGAGCGCACCAGCATTTCATCGTACCGGCAAATCGCGGCTAACTCCGCCGGCTTCATTATCGCCAGCCTTGCTATTCCGATGGTCAAGTTCTTCGGCCACGGCGACGACGCGCGCGGCTACCAACTCACCATGGGCCTGCTCTCGGCCCTGAGCGTCATCTTCTTCATCGTTGCGTTTCTCTGCACCAAAGAGCGCATCCAGCCCGATCCGCAACAGAAGTCCTCGCTCACGCAAGATCTCTCCGACCTGTTTCGCAACCGCCCCTGGGTCATTCTCTTTCTCGCCACGCTGTTCTACTTTGCGGCGATCGTGGTGCGCGGGAACGTGATGCTGCCCTACTTCCGCTACGTTGCGGACAATGTCGACCTGTTCGCCGTGTTCAATGGATGCGGCCTGGCCTCGCTGCTGGTCGGCGTCGCGCTCTCCACTACCGTCGCCACGCGCATCGGCAAGCGCCCGCTGTTCATCGCCAGCATGACCTTCAGCGGCCTCTTCAACATGGCGTTGTTTGTCATCCCGCCCCACGCAACCGTCGTCATCATCGCAACGGAAGTGATCCGCCAGTTCGCCTTCGGCTTATCCGGACCCATTATCTGGGCCATGATGGGCGACGTCGCCGACTACGGCGAGTGGAAGACCGGACGCCGTGCCAGCGGAACCGTTACCTCAGCCGTGGTCTTCGCCCTCTGGGCCGGCCTCGCTCTCGGCGGAGCCATCGCAGGCTGGCTCTTCTCGTTCTATGGCTTCGTGTCGACGGCGCAAGTGCAAACGGCACAGGCCCAATCCGGCATCCTGCTCACCGCAAGCATCTACGCAGGGCTGGCTTTCCTCGCGTCCGGAGCGTGCATGTTCTTTTACCCCGTCAACCGCGACTTGAGCCGCCAGATCGCCAATGAGCTTGCCGCCCGACGCGACAATTTCAAGGCATCCTGAAATCACCCTTTGGCCGCGTGCCCCATTCATGCCGCAACCCATCGCGGCATGAGTGGGATATCACAGGTCTCGCCCTTTAGCAGTACCGGGGGCCCGTGTCTCGCATTTGAGACATGGGAAATCAGGATGCTCACACTTCGAAGCGATCGAAAACTCTCCGGGCGTCGCGGGCCCTACTTGACCACTACAAAGAAAACCGCGATGACGGCAACGAAGATCAATGCAGATACCGCAACTTTCGGAAGCCCCTTTGCTGTCTTCCCCAGTTGCTGGTCCATGTATTCCTTCCGCGTCGGCTGCACTCGCTTCACATTCAAATAGTCGATAGCCACAGACTTGCTGGTTTCGGAATCGACGAGAATAAACGACGTTTGCCCTGCCTGGTTCAGTATCCCGATCTGGTGCGCACCATTGCCGAGCCGCACATCCAGCTTCGTTCCAAGGTCGTAGCGTGCCACGCTCTTTCTCACCTTGTCCACATGACGAATTTGATCCTGCGTCAAAGGCTCCTGTCCCATCGCCACGACACAGAAAATCAAAGACAGGATCAACAGAGAACTCAAGCTCTTGGTCTTGAACATGAGACGAAGTCTAGTCGGCCCGAGATTCAAACACCGGCAGAATTGGGTCACTATCGAGAGTGTCACAGTCGCTGAATCAGTAAAGCCGCAACATCAATCGCCGAGACCCGCAGTCCTCGGTGCATCACCGCCATTCCTCCTCCCACGGCTCAACCTCTCCGCCCCAATTCCGCCCCTCCCCCAGCCCCCACTCCCGATCACATTACAACGCCGCGCAGCGGTGCTATGATGGCGCGGCATTCCAGAGCAGTAAGGAGAACCACGTGAAAACACGCCTCATTTTGGCGATCAGCGGACTGGCACTTTTAGCGGGTTGCGGCAACCAGGGCGACAAGGCGCCCGGCATTCCCGTCGGCCCCAAATGGAAAGGTCCTGCCTACCGACTTGCTTATGACACCAAGGCGCCCAAACTCAATCCTTCCGGCGTCAGTCTTCCGGCCGTCCAGTTCACGGCCAATCCTGAAGCGCTCGAAAGAAGAGCCACCCTCATCGTTCGCTACGACTCGTCCGGCGTGAAGTCCGACAAGCTCATCATCAACCAGATAATTGTCGGTCCGTTTGACATCTCCGGTGAAGCGGGCGGCGTTCCCCCCGACTACATCGATCTGGCCGACAAGAATCTCGCAGAGCTGCTCAAAACCTACTGCGTCAAGGGAAAGGTAAAGGTCTCCGTCGCGCTCGCCCGCTCCTCGCTCTCTCCGCAGGCCGGCGATCCTGAAATCGAACAGAAACGACTCTCCGACTGGATCACCACAGAAATCGTCTTCAAGAACCCCAAGAAAGGCTGCTAACCCCGCATCGCCGCGTTCCCCATCCTTAACGCGTTCCATGCGGCAAGGGTGGGAACACCTCCAGGCTCTCCGCCGCCCTATCCCCGCGGCTTGCCGTGCAGCGCATCCGTGAATGCGTCCCACACCTTCTGGTTCCCCGCATACTCCTTCAGCATGCGCTCGGGGTGAAACTGGAGCCCCACCACGAACCGCGCCTTCGGGTCGTAGTAGGCCTCGATCAACCCATCGTCCGCCTGCGCCATCGGCGTGAAACGCGGCGCCAGGTCCCGCACCCCCTGGTGATGATAACTATTCACCTGCAGCGTCTTCCTGCGATACCAGCGCGCCAGGGGCGTTCCCGGCAACACCGTCACCGGGTGCCGATAGGTGTCGTAGTGCTCATAATCGATATGCGCGCGATCCGATCCCTTTTCCCTCTGCACATCCCCATAAAGCGTTCCTCCGCTGACAACGTTCAGCAACTGCGATCCGCGGCAAATCCCTAAAATCGGAACCTCGCGTTCCAAGGCATGGCGCAACAACCGCAGCTCGATCTCATCTTTCAGAGGATGCGTCTCTTCGACATATTTGAAGTTGGCCTTGCGCGCCGGGAAGCGTTTCGGTTCGACGTCCTCGCCCTCCACCAGCAGCAGGCCGTCCATCTGATCCATATACTGCGGCAGGCACGCCGTGGTGCCTCGCACCACCGGCACAATCACCGGCAACGCGCCCAGCCGAATCAGCAATTCAAGATGCAGCTCTCCCACATAATCAATCAGCTTCTGCTTCCGCGGCGTTCTGCGGGAGACCACAAGAACCACCGGGCGCTTCATTGCCGCCGTGTCCCCCGAGTTTTCGCACCCACAACCATTGCCAATTTCATCGAAAATATCCTGCGTCGAGTTTCGTACTCAGCGCAGCCTATACCGCCCGCACAAACCCGTCAACCGCCCGCAGGCTTAGATCGCCAGAGTCCTTGTCTTCCCGCGCCCCTCAATCCGCCGCGCCCAATTCCCCGCGCTCTGCTACACTGGCCCGCGATGAAAACCTTCGCCCTCCGCATCCTTCCAACTCTTTGCGCCCTACTCTTTCTCGCACCCCTCGCAACCTCACAGGACGTGATTCCCCTCTATCCCGGCACGCCGCCCGGCTCACCCGCGACCAATTACCCCGAGAAGCAGTACTTCTCCAAGACCTGGAACACTGAGGTCGTCACCAACGTCACCCAACCCACGCTCACCGTCTTCAAGCCGTCGGCAGAAACCAAGAATGGCACCGCCATCGTCATCTGCCCCGGCGGCGGCTTCATGGCCCTCTCCATCAACAGCGAAGGCATTGACGTCGCCAAATACCTTGCCGCCCGCGGCGTCACCGCGTTCGTCTTGAAATACCGCCTCGCTCACAGCGGCGACGATGCGACTCAGGAATTCACCACCATGTTTGCCGACAAATCGAAGTTTCAGCAGATCATGGATACAGTTGAGCCACTCTCTGCCGCCGACGGCCTCGCCGCTGTCGCCTACGTCCGCAAGCACGCGGCCGACTACGGCATCTCCCCCGATCGCGTCGGCATCATCGGCTTCTCCGCCGGCGGAACCGTTACTGCCGAAGTCGCTTTCCACTACACGCCGGAAAGCCGCCCCGCCTTTGTCGCTCCCATCTATTCCGGCGGCCTCCCCAAAGACGCGCCCGTCCCCGCCGACGCACCGCCCATGTTCATCGCCGCCGCCACCGACGATTCGCTCGGACTCATGCCGCAGAGCCTCCTGCTCTATGCCAAGTGGGCCAATGCACAAAAATCCGCCGAGCTGCATCTCTACGCCAAAGGCGGCCACGGCTTCGGCATGCATACAAACAACATCCCCACCGATCACTGGATTGATCGCTTCGCCGACTGGATGCAGATGCAAGGCTGGCTCAAGAAGTAGCCCGCATCGGTGCAGCCCACCGCCTTTGTTATCCTTCACGCAGACACCAATCCATCACCGAAGATCTCCGGCGCCCTGCATGCGCACGCCCGTCGCTCTTCGCTCAGGTCCAAGCACCCCTTGACTTCCGATCGACTTCGCCGCGCCGCACTCTTCCTCTGCCTCGTCGCCCAATACCTCCCGCTGCCCTGCCGAGCGGCCACCCCCAACCCATCCGCCAGCCCGCAATCCGACGGGACTCAATCGTCCAGCCCCGCCCATCCGCGCACCATCGAGGACCTCAACCTTAAAGGCGCCGGAGCCGACAACCCGCCCTTCACTGATTCGCTTTTCGGTGCCGATTCCACCTTTCGCCGCAGACTCTTCCGCCACGGCCTGCTCTTTCGCATGGGCGCCAACGCGGCCTACATTCAGAACACGCTCGCCGCGCCCGTCTCTGCCGATGCGCAAACCTACACCGGCCAGCGCCAGTTTGCCGCCTACTCCTTCAACCCCGTTCTCAGTGCGGATCTCCGCCAGCTCGGCCTGCGCAAAACGCAGCTCAACATCAACGGCCAGCTCCAGCAAGCCAGTTGGAGCCCCGCCCAGCCCGCCGCCGCCACCATCAGCGCTCTCTACCTCTACAAGGAATTCGGCGAAGACCGCGTCGAAATGAAGCTCGGCTATCTCACCACCGACTTCCAGTTCATCGGACTCCAGGTCGGCGGACAGGTCGCCTCCGGCGCGCAAGGTGTCTACGCCGTCCTTCCCTACGAGGTCGGCCTCTCCCACACGCCGCTCCCCGCACCCGTCCTCACTTTGAAATATCGATTCGATAACGGCCTCTACTTCAAAGGCGCTGCCCAGCGCGCCGAAGAGCCCGGATCACTCGATGCAGCCCTCCACCGCAACCCCGTCGGCCTCCGCTTCCTGCCCCATGGAGACAAGTTGCTCCTCGTCGGCGAAGCCGGCCTCAAGCAGCCCGCCACCGCAACGCAACTCAGCGCCTGGTACCGCGCCGGCTACATCGCCAACAACACGCCCTACACCAGCCTCCGCACCGGCCTCAAGAAAAGTGGAAACTACTGCGGCTACTTGCTTGCCGACCACCAACTCTGGCAGCCCGAAACCTCCAACCCCGGCCGCGGCGTCTACGCCGGCGCATCCGCCATGGTCGTGCCCGCCGACCTCGATGTCTATCGCCTCTACTACGAAGCTCGCATCTACTACGCGGCGCCCTTCCACAGCCGCCCCGACGACTTCGCCTCTGTCGTTGCCTCTTACACCGCTATAAGTCAGGATTACCTGCGCACCCTCGTCACCGCCCACCAATCCTATTGGCGCGCGTCCGATTCAGTTACAGGCAGTTACACCGCCCACCTCGCCCGCGGAACGTATCTCGGCATCGGCCTAAGTTACGTCAACGGCCCCACCATCTCCCCCAAAGTCCCCTCCGCCTTAACCTTCACCGCCCAAACCAGCATCTTCTTCTAGCGCCCGCCTGCGGCCTTCATCACATCCCCCGCCGCATTCCCCTTGCTATCCTGTCGCGTGCCGATCCAGGATTTCGTCTATCCGCCCTACACAATCCCCCTCGCCGACGCCTACGACGGCCGCTTCGAAGCCGTCTATATCGTGCTGCACCCCTTCCTTCGCGTGCCAACCTCTCTTGCGTGGGCCACCACCCGCCGCTATCCCGACGACGCCCAAATCGCCGCGCACGCCACAAAATATCCCTGGACCAGCGTCGGCGCCAACACTGGCCTCTCCTCCTGCGCGCGCCTCAACCAGGCCCTGCTCACCTCCATCGGCTCGCTCACCGACCACCTCGCCGACCCCGACGGCCGCGATGCCCTCCAGCGCTTCCTCCGGTCCCAGCCCGTCTGGATGCCCGTCGAAGGCAACTTCCCACCCCTGCTCCATGCCGACTTTCTCCACGCCTTCACTTCCGCCGGCCTCCGCGAGCTCATCTACGTCCCCGAGTTCCCCAACCCCGCCGTCCCCAACACCGACTCCGTCGTCACCTTCTCCATCGAAGTCCTCCGCAACGGATCGATCCCGTTCCCCGCCTGCGGCACTCTGCTCGCCCCCGACCAATCCTTCCTCTTCACCGTCGATTGGGACAGCTTCTTTACCCTCTTCTACGGACCCCGCGCCTTTCTCTCCCAGATCGCCGCCGAGCGCCACCTCGAAGGCTTCTTCGCCACCGCCATCACAGAACACGCCTGGTTCAACTACTCCATGGGCTGCGCCACCGTCACCCTCTCCCCCGAACACTGGCAAACCCGCTAGAGCAACGCACCCAAGTCCTGCTGCGCAGGTCCCAACGATCTTCACTTTTGAGAAGCATCCATCCACACGACTCCAGGTGCCCTACATCTCCCGAATTTGGAGATGTGGGAAACCGCAAAAACCCCACCCTGCTTTTTGCTTTTGCCTTGCAACACGGCGCGACTTCAGTTGCCTGCCCCGAGCCAGGTCGAAGGGGGCCTGCTGTTCGCGCAGCATCCCCCTCGCACGACCATCCGTGCCCCATCCCGGCACAGCAAAGCCGGCTATTCGGCCAAGTTGCGAGACGCTTTTGAACCAGGCCCCCGCCGCCACCCTTGATTAGGGCGGCGGGGAAGGACCTGCGTTTGCCGTTCGTTCCTTTTCTCGCGCAGAACGATCAACAAGACTTCAACTTCCGATTCCGAATGCGCCACAGCAGTTTCGGAATGGGTGCAGACCAAAAAGCACGGGGGTGGGTGACGTTTTCGTCAAGAAAACGCCACCCTTTGATGCTCTCAACAAGACCACGTTAATTCCGAGCCTGCTTGAGCCCCGCAACAACTGCGGCAACTTTGTCGAGTATCTGGTTCCAGCCCTCCAGTTGACCGCTATTCTTTGCGCTCTCCATCGGTTCATTCCCAATGAAGGTGAGTTTCGTCTGGCCGTTTCCAATATCCTCAAAGATCGTCACATCGTACGCATCCTCGATGGCCTCATGTTCTATGCCATAATGCGCAGGCTCAACCTTGTTCCCCTCCGCGTCGGAAAAGTACATGGAGGAAACGATCTTCTCCTGCGGAACTATCTCGTGGTATTCCCCAGCGTTCCAGAAGTCCTGTCCATCCGGCGTTCTCATGCAGCAGAGAAACTTCCCTCCCACGCGAAAATCAATCTTGCACACAGGCGCCGTAAAACCCTTCGGCCCCCACCACTGCATCACATACTTCGGGTCGGTCCACGCCTTCCATACCAGTTCGCGTGGAGCATCGAAAACTCTTGTCACAACCATCCGGTCTGTCTCGTTAACTGTTCTTGTCACCTTTAACCTCCGCCTTTTTCATTTGATTCACCACCACTTCCAGCTTGTCGAAACTCTCTTCCCAGAACCGGCGATAATAAACCGCCCAGTCGCTGACTGCCTTGATCGCCTCCGGTCTTAGCCTGCACACACTCTCGCGTCCACGCTTCGT
>Ga0265339_10000029_pt1 | contig 139089 bp, 127 predicted proteins | sample 4CB219metaG_FD_202085 | JGI IMG/M metagenome (GOLD analysis project Ga0265339, IMG submission 202085) | Rhizosphere microbial communities from Carex aquatilis grown in University of Washington, Seatle, WA, United States - 4-CB2-19 metaG | ecosystem: Host-associated > Plants > Roots >...
GCTGCGCGGCATTCCGAAGGAAGACGTGGAGCGCGGCATGGTGTTGGCCAAGCCGGGTTCGATTACGCCGCACACCAAGTTCAAGGGCACGGTGTACGTGTTGAGCAAGGAAGAAGGCGGGCGCCATACGCCGTTCTTCAAGGGCTATCGTCCGCAGTTCTACTTCCGCACGACGGATGTGACGGGAGTGGCGGAGCTGCCCGAGGGCACGGAGATGGTGATGCCAGGCGACAACGTGGAACTGGTGATCGAACTAATTACACCGGTCGCGATGGAGAAGGGTCTTCGGTTTGCAATCCGCGAAGGCGGACGCACCGTCGGCGCCGGCGCTATCTCGGAAATCATTAAGTAAGTTTGCAGGTTCGCGAAGGGCGGGCTTCACCGCTCGCCCAACGCGGGGAAGATTGGATGGCATGGTAGGTCAAAGGATACGAATTCGGTTGAAGGCATACGACTATCGCGTGCTCGATACCTCTACCGGCGAGATTGTGGAAACGGCCAAGCGCACCGGGGCAACGGTTGCGGGACCGATTCCCTTGCCGACGATCAAGAACAAATATTGCGTGCTGCGTTCGCCGCACGTGGATAAGAAGTCGCGCGAGGCGTTCGAAATTCGTACCCACAAGCGGCTGATTGACATTCTCGAACCGACCCAGCAGACGGTGGACGCGCTCATGAAGCTCGACCTGCCCGCCGGTGTCGATGTCGAGATCAAGGCATTCGAGAAGTAGCCACCTGCGGTGGGGCCAAACGCGCCTTGCGGCGCACAGAGGCTCACGGCAGCACAGAAATCGAGAACGTTCGCAGCCCGCGCAGGGCTCCGGCAGTGCGATGAGTTCAATATCGCATGATGAGGTGAGGAAGACATGGCAGTTACAGGGATTCTGGGAAAAAAGATCGGCATGACGCAGGTCTTCGACGAAAAGGGCGACGTGCACCCCATTACGGTGCTGCAGGCTGGTCCCTGCGTGATTACGCAGTTGAAGACGGCTTCAAAAGACGGATACGACGCCGCGCAGATCGGGCTGGTTGAGTTTGTGAAGGCCTCGCGCATTACCAAGCCGCAGGCTGGACACTTCGCCAAGACCGACGCGCCGCCGGTAAAGATTATCAAGGAAGTGAATGTCGAGGCGAGCCCCGAAGGTGAAGTGGCTGTGAAGGCTGGCGACCGCGTATTGGTCGACATTTTCTCCGACATCAAGTTTGTTGACGTCATCGGCACCTCCAAGGGTCGCGGCTTCGCAGGCGTTGTGCGCCGGCATAAGTTTGCCGGCGGTCCCAAGTCGCACGGGCACATGTTCCAGGTGCAGGGTTCGATCGGTGCGTCCAGCTTTCCGTCGCGCGTCTTTCCCGGCCAGCGCATGCCCGGCCACTACGGCGTCGATCAGGTAACGGTTCGCAATCTGCGCATTCGCGGCATCGACCTCGACGAGAACCTGTTGATGGTTGAAGGGGCGGTACCGGGACCGCGTGAAGGGTATGTGCTGATCTCCAAAGCCAAGGCACCGCCGCGCGAGCGTCGTGGATTCGCCGGCTCCGGCACGGTCGATCCGCTAAAGGCTTCGAAGAAGGCAACGGCGAAGAGGAAGTAACCACCTGCGGTGGGGCAAATCGCGCCTTGCGGCGCACGAGATTGAAGCCGGGGAAGAGCCGGCAGAAGAAGAAGACGATGGCAAACGTAGATGTTGTGAATCTGAACGGGGACAAGGTGGGTTCGCTCGAACTGGCCGATGCAGTATTTGGCCAGGTGAACGAAGCTCTTCTGTGGGAGGCGGTCAAGCACTATCGCGCCTCGCAGCGGCAGGGCACGCACGCCACCAAGAACCGCAAGCTGGTTGCCGGTTCCGGCAAAAAGCTTTGGAAGCAGAAAGGCACGGGCCGCGCTCGCGTGGGCTCGGTGCGATCGCCCCTGTGGCGCCACGGCGGCACGGTTCACGGACCGCAGCCGCGCAGCTATGAGTACGCGTTCCCGCGCAAGAAGCTGCTGGGCGCGCTGCGTTCGGCTCTGGCTTCAAAGCTGGCCGATGGCAAGCTCACTGTGGTCGACTCGCTCGAGATCAAGGACGCCAAGACCAAGCTTTATCGTGAAGCGCTCAACAAGCTCGATGCCAAGCGCACGGTTTTGCTGGTCGAGAACGGCAAGACCCTTTCGCATGCTCTGGTCCTCGGCGCGCGCAATCTCAAGGGGGTCGAGCTGGTGCTCAACAACGAGGTGCATCCTTACGATCTGCTGCGCTATGAGCGCGCCATCTTCTCGAAGGCTGCCATCGAGCAGCTCTCTGAGGTTCTCGCGAAGTCAGTATCCAAGCGCGCTCTGGCGCAGACGGAGGCCGCGTAATGCCGACTCTCTACACCGTGATTCGACGCCCCCTCATTACCGAGAAGGGTCTGGGCGTGAAAGAGACCGAGGGGACGCTGGTGTTCGACGTGGCGCCCGAGGCCTCGAAGACTGAAGTCAAGCAGGCAGTGGAGGCTCTCTTCAAAGTGAAGGTAGCCGCCGTCCGCACTGCCAATGTAGTCGGCAAGGAACGCCGCCGCGGCAAGTTCGCGGGCTTCCGCCCCGATTGGAAAAAGGCATACGTCCGGCTCAAGGCCGGCGAAAAGATGCCGGAGTATGTGAGTAACCTGTAAGCAAGGTTGCAGGGCCGCCGACAGGGGGCCAAGCAGAAGGACTATCGGAGCCTGCGAAAACAGCGGGCATCCGGAGAAACGGGGAGAGCGGCGCAGTAGATTGGGCGCTGCGGCTCCAGGACTAAAGACGATGGCGATTAAGACATACAGACCGATAACGCCGACCCTGCGATTCCAAACTTCGCTGGTGAACGACGATTTGACGACGAACAAGCCGCATAAGCCGCTGCTGACCACTCGCAAGCGCACTGGCGGTCGTCGCAACTCAGGTGACCTGACCATCCGCCACCAGGGCGGCGGACACAAGCAGAAACTGCGCCTCATCGATTTCAAGCGCGAGAAGTATGGTGTGCCGGGCAAGGTCGCCACCATCGAGTACGATCCCAACCGATCAGCCCGCATCGCGCTCGTGCATTATGCCGACGGCGAGAAGCGCTACATCCTGCAGCCCGTCGGGCTCAAGGTGGGCGCGACGGTAAGTTCGGGGCCCGAGGCCGATATTCTTATTGGCAATGCGCTGCCGCTGAAGAACATTCCTGCCGGCACCACGGTCCACGCAATCGAGCTGCGGCCGGGCAAGGGTGCGCAGATGGCGCGTTCGGCCGGTGCGCAGGCACAGCTGGTGGCCAAGGAAGGCGATTACGCGCTGCTCAAGCTGCCCTCCGGTGAAACGCGCAAGGTGCTCGTTGAGTGCATGGCGACCGTCGGCCAGGTAGGCAACACCGATCACGAAAACATTTCGATCGGCAAGGCGGGACGTAACCGCTGGATGGGCATCCGTCCCACTAACCGCGGCGTGACCATGAACCCGGTCGACCACCCGCACGGTGGCGGCGAAGGCAAAACCTCAGGCGGCCGTCATCCTGTAACCCCCTGGGGCCAGCCAACACGCGGCTACAAGACACGCAACAACAAGCGGACCGACGCCTTTATCGTCAGCCGCCGGGCGAAGTAGAGGAGCTAAGTTTCTATGGCACGTTCGACAAAGAAGGGTCCGTTTGTGGATGCTCACCTCACCGTCAAGATTGAGGTGCTCAACAAGGCAAACGACAAGAAGGTTGTGAAGACCTGGTCGCGCCGATCGACCATCTTCCCCGAATTCGTGGGCCACACCATCGCCGTCCACAACGGCAGGAAGTTTGTTCCCGTGTACGTGACCGAGAACATGGTGGGACACAAGCTGGGCGAGTTCGCACCGACGCGCACGTTCAAGGGACATACTGGCGGCAGCAAAGCGGCTGAGACCACAGCCAAGCCCGCAGGACGGTAAGAATACAGCTTTTAGCCTCTAGCTTCTAGCTCCTAGCTATTTCACGGAGCCCGCAAAGTTAGGGTTTGGAGCAGGACAAACTAGAAGCTAGCAGCTAGAGGCTAGTAGCTGAAGTTGAGGAAGAGACCAATGGCAGTCGAGACAAGGGAATACCGGGCAGAGGCCAAGTTTCAGCGCGTCTCGCCGCAGAAAGCGCGGCTGGTGCTCGATTTGATCAAGGGCCGGGGCGTGCAGGAAGCGCTGGAAACAGCGGCCTACACCAAGAAGCGGATTGCTCCGGTGATCCACAAGCTTTTGACTTCGGCGGTGGACAACGCCAAGTACGTGGCCGGCGAGCAGGGGGTTGATCTCGACGTTGACAGCCTCTACGTCAAGAGCGCCCTGGCCAACGACGGTCCGCGCATGAAGCGCATCCGCCCTGCTCCGATGGGCCGTGCGTATCGCTATCAGCGCAGGCTGGCGCACATCATCGTGTCGGTAGCCGAGCGCGGAACCAGCGCAGGCGTGGTCACCAAGGTTGAGGAACCGGCGGATGGAGCCAAGCCGGCAAAGAAATCCAAGCCAGCCGCGAAGAAAGCTGTCGCGAAAAAGGCAAAGCCGGCGGCAGCGCCGAAGAAAAAGGCCAGCAAGAAGGCCTGAGAGGATTTGAGGTAAAAGTATGGGTCAGAAAGTCCATCCTTACGGATTTCGGCTGGGAGTGAACAAGCCGTGGCGCTCGCGCTGGTTCTCTGAGCGCGACTTTGACAAGCTCCTTGTCGAGGACGTGAAGCTCAAGAAAGAGCTGCGCGAGAAGCTCAAGGCTGCCGGCGTTAGCTCGGTGGAGATCGAGCGTCCGGGCAACAAACTGCGCTTCCTTATTCGCACCGCGCGTCCGGGCATTGTCATCGGCCGCAAGGGCGCGGAGATTGAGAAGCTCAAGACGGAGCTCGGCAAGCGCACCAACCGCGACGTATTCATCGACATCATCGAAGTGAACAAGCCGGAACTCGATGCGCAGCTGGTGGCCGAGAACATCGCGCTACAGCTTGAAAAGCGCGTCAGCTTCCGCCGCGCGATGCGCAAGAGCGTTGACTCCGCGCTGCGTTTCGGTTGCAAGGGAATCAAGGTCCGCGTCTCGGGCCGCTTGAACGGCAACGAAATTGCCCGTTCGGAGTGGTATCTGCAGGGTCGGTTGCCGCTGCACACGCTGCGCGCGGACATTGACTACGGTTTTGCCGAAGCGCAGACCACGTATGGCGTCATTGGCGTCAAGACGTGGATCTATCGCGGCGATATTTACGAGCAGAAGCGCCGTCAGACGCCTGCCGTTGGGACGTCGGTGTTCTAGAAGCAGGGAACGGTGATCAGTTGTCAGGGATCAGTGATTCTTGCCGGGTTTTGGATAGAGATTTTTCGAAGGTTGGTTGCAGATTGAGACAGGAGTCAGTTGATTCACAGGCAAATGCCGGGATCAACTGACCACTGTTCACTGACAACTGATCACTGTTTTGGAGTTTCGCTATGTTGATGCCTAAGAAGGTGAAGTTTCGTAAGCAGCAGAAGGGCAAGCGCCGCGGCAAGGCCTGGCGCGGTTCCTCGCTGTCTTTCGGCGAGTATGGTCTCAAGGTCATGGAGTGCGGTTACATCACTGACCGCCAGATCGAGGCCAGCCGTATCGCCATGACCCGATTTATCAAGCGCGGCGGCAAGATCTGGCTGCGTCTGTTCCCAGACAAGCCGATAACCAAGAAGCCGGCCGAAGTCCGAATGGGATCGGGCAAGGGCGCGTTGGATCACTGGGTCGCCGTGGTTCGCCCCGGCAAGATACTGTTCGAGATGGAAGGCGTGACTCCGGACGTGGCAGAAGAGGCCATGCGTCTGGCGTCGAACAAGTTGCCGCTTCGGACAAAATTCGTGATGCGGCCAGGCGCTGTCAGAGCCGAAGCCGCGGCCAAGTAGGCCGCAAGTTGATTGGGGCGCGCCCGACCTTCCCGCAGGGGATGAGGCGAGCGCCGGAGAGAAACTGAAATGGAACTCGAGAAAATTCGCAATTTGAGCGACGAAGAACTTGTGCATCAGGAGAAGACGGCCGCCGAGCAGCTTTTCCGGCTGCGCTTTCAGGTCTCGCTGGGGCAGAACGACGGAGTCAAGAAGCTCCGCGAACTGCGCAAGGAGATCGCGCAGATCAAGACCGTAGCTCGCGAACGCGCCCTGGGAATCCGCGGCGCCAAGCTTGAGGCGGTAGGGGCGAGCACAGGGAAGGGAGCCAGTAAATGACGGCGACAGCAGAGAAGGTACAGGCGCCGGCAGCAGCGCGGCGCAATGAGAAGGTGGGCAACGTGGTTTCGACCAAGATGCAGAAGACCATTGTGGTCGAGGTCGAAATGCGCAAGGCGCATGCCAAGTACAAGCGCATTGTCCGCAGCACCAAGAAGTTTTATGCGCACGACGAGCAGAATTCGGCTCGCGTGGGCGATGTTGTGCGGATCCGTGAGACCCGGCCAACCAGCAAGCTCAAGCGCTGGGCGCTTGAAGAGATTGTGCGCCGTTCGTCGTTGAGCCAGATTGACGAAGCCGCGGTGCTGAACGACGTTCCGGTTGCGAAGTAGCGCGAGCGAGTAGTTGTAAGGAGAAGAACCATGGCAGTTCAAATGAGATCGATGCTCGCGGTTGCGGACAACTCCGGCGCGCGCAAACTGCAGATGATCCTGCCGCTGGGCGGCGGATTGGGCAAGAAGGCCGGCCTCGGCGATGTGATTACCGCCGCAGTCAAGGAAGCCTCGCCCGACGGCACGGTGAAGAAGGGCAAGGTCGTCAAGGCGGTTATCGTCCGCACCCGCAAGGAACATCGCCGCCGCGACGGAACCTATATCCGCTTCGATGAGAACGCGGCTGTGGTTATCGACGATGCGCACGAGCCGGTGGGTACCCGCGTGTTTGGACCGGTTGCCCGCGAACTGCGCGAGAAGAAGTTTTTGAAGATTGTTTCGCTGGCACCTGAGGTCGTTTAGTCGCCAGTAGCTGCATTGGAGAAGAAATGCCGAGTCTGAGTATTCATCGCAACGATACGGTCAAGGTGCTCACGGGCGCCGATCGCGGCAAGACAGGCCGCGTGCTGCGCGCCATGCCCGACAAGGGCACGCTGCTCGTCGAGCATGTGCGCATCGTCAAGAAGACGGTTTCAAGCAAGCAGGGTCAGCGCACGAAGGGCGGCATCGCCGAGCACGAGTCGCCGATCAACATTTCAAATGTGGCGCTGGTTTGCCCCACCTGCGGCGTAGCTCGTGTAGGTATCAAGACGGAAGGCGCAACCCGGACGCGTATTTGCAAGAAATGCGGCACGGAATTGCCGACAAAGAAGTAGGTTTTTTCAGGACTGGTTCATTGCATTGGATCAGCCAGCACCTTCCGAAACGGTAAACGGCCGTGACGTAAGAGGCCACTCCGAGAGCGGAAGAAAGAGAGCAGAGAATCATGGCAGCAAGGTTGAAAGAGAGATACCACAAAGAGATCAAGCAGGCGCTCCAGAAGGAACTGGGCCTCGAGAATTCGATGGCCGTTCCAAAGCTGGACAAGGTCGTCATCAACATGGGCCTGGGCGAAGCAACGCAGAACACCAAGCTTCTCGACCCGCTGGTAGCCGACCTGGCGGCGGTTGCCGGGCAGAAGCCGGTCACTACCAAGGCCAAGAAGTCGATCGCCGCCTTCAAGGTACGCGCCGGCATGTCGATTGGGGCCATGGTGACGTTGCGCAACGACAAGGCCTACGAATTTCTCGATCGTCTGATCTCGACGGCCCTGCCCCGCGTGCGCGATTTCCGCGGTGTCTCCACGAAGAGTTTTGACGGGCGCGGCAATTACACGCTCGGCCTGCGCGATCAGCTGATCTTCCCGGAGATTGACTACTCCAAGGTTGAAAAGCTGAAGGGCATGAATATCACGATTGTGACCACGGCGAAGGACGACAACTCGGCGCGTGCGCTGCTCAAGGCCTTCGGCATGCCGTTCCGCCAGGGCGCGTAAGAGGAATTTGAGGAAATATGGCAACTACTGCAAAGAGAGTGAAGGACGCGCGGAAGCCGAAGTTCAGCTGCCGCAAGCACAACCGGTGCAAGCTCTGCGGACGTCCGCGGGGATACCTGCGGAAGTTTGGCGTGTGCCGTCTCTGCTTCCGCGGCTTGGCGCTCAAGGGCGAGATTCCCGGCGTCGTTAAGTCGAGCTGGTAAGAAGAGATAGTTATCGGTGATCAGTTGTCAGGGGTCAGTTGGGTAGGTGCCCGACAAACCTCTGATACAAGGCAGAGGATTCACTGATCACTGACCACTGTGAACTGTTCACTGTTTTGACCATCTCCGCAGGTTCCCGCCAGAAAGCGAGCGGGCGAACGGGGGATGAAGGAGAAGGAATGAGTCTGACCGACCCAGTAGCAGATTTTCTGGCACGCATTCGGAACGCAATCCGGGCGCGCCATCAGAAGCTGGATGTGCCCGCTTCGAAGTTGAAGACCGAGATTGCCCGCATTCTCAAGGAAGAGGGTTACATCTCGAACTACAAGACCCAGGAAGAAGAGGGCAAACCCATCCTCCGCGTGTACCTCAAGTACGGCGCGCAGGAAGCCGCGATTCGGGACCTGGCGCGCATCTCCCGTCCCGGCTGCCGTGTGTATATCGGCCGCGACGAGATCAAGCGCGTGCAGGGAGGCCTCGGCATCTCCATCATGACCACCCCGAAGGGCGTCATGACGGGCCGCCAGGCGCGCCGCGAAGGTGTCGGCGGTGAAGTGCTCTGCGAAGTCTGGTAGGACTAGCCGTCCGGGCAATGGCCTTCGGCGTTTCAAGGCCGTCGGCAGTGGCGATTTGAGATTTGGCAGTCGGGCTTTTGGCCCGACCGGCTGCAGTGGAACGAAGCGACGTTGATGCTGATCACTCAAAGGGGATCATTAGCAACTGCTTTTTCGGGACTCGCAAGCCAACAAAGGATTGAAGCAATGTCGCGTATTGGAAAGAAAGTTATTCCGCTTCCCGCGGGCGTCAAGTACAAGGTCGAGGGCAACACCGTTCTGGTCGAAGGGCCCAAAGGCAAGGTCTCGGCGCTGATCGCTGAGGGCATCCAGCTCGAAACCAAGGACGGCACACTCCACGTGAACCGCGAAAGCGATAAGTACGCCGCGGTCCATGGACTGACTCGCGCCCTCGTCTTCAACGCCGTGCACGGCGTTACCAAGGGCTGGACGCGGGAATTGGATATTGTCGGCATTGGCTATCGCGCCGAGTTAAAGGGCAAGGGCACCGTGGTGTTCACGCTGGGCTATTCGCACCCCATCGAGTTCCCGCTCCCTACCGGCATTGAGGTTGCAGTCGATCCCAAGCAGACACACCTCACGGTCAGCGGCATCGACCGGCAGAAGGTGGGCCAGGTGGCCGCCGACATGCGCTCGTTGCGCAAGCCGGATCCGTACAAGAACAAGGGCGTTCGCTACTCCGACGAGAAGCTCAAGAAGAAGGCCGGCAAGACGGGCGCCAAGTAAGAGCGGTGTTCAGAGAAAAGTTGTCCGGCTTCAGTTGATTCGTAACAGGGAATCCATGACAACTCACCGCTGAGCCGCAGAGAATGACAGGAATCAGTTGAAGTAGACGGCGCAAGCACGAAAACTGACCACTGATCTCTGGCAACCGATCACTGAGAAAACCGAACGGGGCCGCAGGGCTGCTCCGCTGATAGGACGAGAGACCCATGATTACGCAGAACAAGAGAAACGCAATTCGCCAGCGCATTCACTCGCGCATCCGCCAGAAGCTTTCCGGCACAACCGAACGGCCGCGCCTGAATGTCTATCGCTCGCTGAACCACATCTATGTGCAGGTCATCGACGACCAGAAGGGCGAGACACTTGTTTCTGCCTCCACCCTGGCGCTGAAACTCAAGACCGGTGGCAACGTAGCCGCAGCCAAGGAAATTGGCAAGGCCATTGCTGAGAAGGCCGTTGAGAAGGGCATCAAGAAGGTGGTCTTCGACCGCGGCGGCTTCCTTTATCACGGCCGCATCAAGGCAGTAGCCGAAGCAGCCCGCGAAGCTGGCTTGGAGTTCTAGCAACTCCGGCGCGTTTTATCTTTTGGTCGAGTAATTTGGCCAGCAAAAAGTAGGCTTTTCCAGGGTGCGCGAAGCGACCCGGAAGGACAGACAAAGCAATGATGATCTTGAAGAAGAAACTCGATGCCAACCAATACAACCTGAAGGATCAGGTGGTGTCCATCAATCGCGTCACCAAGGTGGTGAAGGGCGGCAAGAATATGTCGTTTGCCGCATTGGTCGTGGTGGGCGATGCCGCTTCGGGTGTGGTGGGCTATGGTTCTGGCAAGGCCAAGGAAGTTCCCCAGGCCATTCGCAAGGGAATCGAGTCGGCCAAGAAGAATCTTGTCCGCATCAATCTGACGGAAACCACGATTCCGCACCAGGTGCTGGGCCGCTTCGGTTCGGGCCAGGTACTGCTGAAGCCGGCGCCGGAAGGCACCGGCGTGATTGCCGGCGGCGCAGTGCGCGCAGTTATGACCTCGGTCGGCGTGCAAAACGTGCTCACTAAGAGCCTCGGCACCGCCAACCCGCACAATGTCGTCAAGGCTACCTTTGACGCTTTGGTGCAGCTCCGCGACAAGGGCGAAGTGGCCACCATGCGCGGCAAGCAGATACAGGAGCTCTAAGCCATGGCCGAGACCAAGAAGATTCGCATTCAGTATTACCGCTCGAAGAACAATACACCGGTCAAGCACAAGCTCGTGGTCAAGGGCCTGGGCTTTACCCGGCTGAACCAGATCGTCGAGCGCGTAGACAACGAATCCATTCGCGGCATGGTCAAGACCATTCCGCACCTGGTTCGTATTCTCGAGAGCTAGTTCAGCGTCCGCTGAATTACACCGGCCGGGCGGCTCACCCGGAGAACGCGAGTCGGCAGGGCTCAACCTTGCCGGCGCTATAGCGAGGAAATCATGGCAAAGAATCTATCCAATCTACGCGCGCCCCGAAAAGCTAACACTGGGCGCAAGCGTGTCGGTCGCGGTATGGGCTCCGGCATGGGCAAGACTTCTACCCGCGGCCACAAGGGCCAGCGTTCGCGCTCCGGTTCCCACATGATGCGCGGTTTTGAAGGCGGCCAGATGCCGCTGCACCGCCGCATTCCGAAGCGCGGGTTCACCAACATCTTTCGCACAGAGTATACGGTGGTCAATCTCGACCGCATCGCCGAGCTCGACGTGAAAGAGATTGCTCTCGAGGATTACAAGAAGCTCGGCCTCGCCTCCAGCAAGAAGGCGCTCATCAAGATTCTCGGATCGGGTGAACTGGCGAAGTCCATTACGATCCACGCTCACAAGTTCTCCAAGTCGGCCATGGAAAAGATCGAAAAGGCCGGCGGCAAGGCTGTGGTCGCAGGTGTTCCGGCCGCAGCTTAATCGGCTGTGTCCGGCGACACCGCGCGCCTTGACTTCCGGGCGGCAGAATCAAGACTTGGAAGACCCGGCATTTTGCGGCGACCCAGGTCATTCGCGCCTACAATGGTCTGAAGCAGAGATTTTCCCGGGCGGCAACGCCTGAAGCGGATGAGCACACATGCTTGAGAAGTTTCTCAATATCTTCCGGATTCCCGACCTGCGCAAGCGGGTGTTGTTTACCCTTGGCATCCTCGCCGTCTACCGGCTCGGTGCGTGGATCCCCACGCCCGGTGTGAATACGCACCAGCTCGAGCTGCTCTTTGGCGGCCAGAACGGCACCGCCCTGGGCCTCATGGACCTGTTCACCGGCGGCACCCTGCGCCGTATGACCATCTTTGCCCTCGGCATCATGCCGTACATTACGGCGTCCATCATTTTCCAGCTTCTCACCGTGGTCTACGAGCCACTGGCGCGCATTCAAAAAGAGGGCGAGCTCGGCCGTCGGAAGATTACTCAGTGGACCCGTTATATGACGGTCGTCCTGGGTGGATTGCAATCCATCGGCATCGCGGCCATTCTCACCAAGTCGCCCGGATTGGTCCTGAATCCCGGCATTGGTTTCGTCCTCATGACCGTGCTGACGCTTACCGCCGGCACTGCCTTCATCATGTGGCTGGGTGAGCAAATCACCGATCGCGGCATCGGTAACGGCATGAGCCTGTTGATCTTCACCGGTATTGTGGCGGGTCTCCCCCGCGGCATCGGCGACCTCGTTCAGAAGGTTCAGACCAACGCCTGGGGATCGTTCACCGTGATTGCCATCGCCCTGCTGCTGGTCGGCATGGTCGCTGTCGTGGCCTTCATTGTTTTTGTTGAGCGGTCCGAGCGGCGCATTCCCATCCAGAGCGCACGGCGCATCGTCGGCCGTCGCATGATGGGCGGCCAGTCCAGCCATCTTCCCCTCAAGGTGAACTCGGGCGGCGTCATGCCCGTCATCTTCGCCAGCTCGATTCTCTCGGTGCCCCTCATGATGGGCCAAGTCGAATGGGTGCAGAACAGCCGTTTCTTCCAGCCCATTCTCCAGGCGATTCAACCCGGCTACCCGTGGTATGAAACCCTCTATGTTCTGGGCATTATCTTCTTTGCTTACTTCTATGTATCCATTGTGATGAAGCCGGATGACATTGCCGACAACTTCCGCAAGTCGGGCTCGTTCATTCCCGGCATCCGGCCCGGCAAGCGTACGTCGGACTTCATCAACGATATCCTTACCCGCATTACCCTGGTCGGCGCGTTGTATCTGATCGTGATCTCCCTGGTGCCAACTTTTCTCATCTCCGGCATCCGGTTCGACAAATTGTGGCTCGTCGGAAGATTCTTCGAAACTCTTCCTGCATGGGCGACACACGGTCTCAACGTGAACTTTTACTTTGGTGGCACCTCGCTGCTGATTGTGGTGGGTGTTGCCATGGACACCGTCAACCAGATCGAATCGCAGCTGATCATGCGTCATTATGACGGCTTTTCCCCGCGTTCCGGTCGCATACGCGGAAGGAAAACCTGGTAATGTCTTCATCTGCAACTGCTTTGGAAAGTGACCGGGTTGTGGCTGTTTCAGCCGTCCCCGGTCCTATTCTTTTATTGGGAGCTCCGGGCGTGGGGAAGGGAACCCAGGCCAAGGAGCTCGTTAAGCTCTGGGGTATTCCGCAGATCTCCACGGGCGATCTGCTCAGGGCCAACGTGGCACAGGGTACCGCCTTGGGTAAGGCGGCACGAGAAATTATGCAGCGGGGCGAACTGGTCCCCGATTCGATGGTCAACGAAATGGTGGCCATCCGCCTCCAGCAACCGGACACCGTCCGCGGCTACATCCTCGACGGGTTTCCCCGGACACTGCCCCAGGCGAGCTGGCTCGACGGGCGTCTGGCGACCCAAACCAAAGGGTTGCCGGTGGTTGCTGTCAGCCTGCATGTGGACTATAATCAATTATTGCGCCGTATTACGGGACGCAGAAACTGCCCCGTCTGCCAGACCATATACAACATCTACTCAAACCCACCCCAGCGGGCCGGTTTTTGTGATGTAGAAGGCGCCGCGCTGGCCCAGCGAGCCGACGACACGGAGAAAGTCTTTGCCGAGCGCATGCGCGCTTATGAAGCAATGACTGCGCCCGTTATCGAGCATTACCGGGAACTGGGGCGCTTTATTGAGGTGGCCGGAGACGGGCCCATCGCCGCTATTGCGGCCGGAATTGTTGCCGCCGTCGAGCGGTTGCGTAAGTAGGGCTTTCGAGAAAACCGAAAGTCATCCTTCGCAGCCGTACGGTGGATTTTGCGTGCTAGAGACAAGGAAGCGGGGTTGTTCGAGGTGCCGGTGGTTCTGAAGTCGTCAGAAGAGATCGAAAAGATGCGCCGAGCGGGCCGCGTGGTCCGCGAGGTGCTGGAACTGGTGCGCAGCCATGTCAAGCCGGGCGCCACCACTCTCGATCTTGAAAAGGTGGCGGAAGCTCGCATCAAGTATCTGGGCGCCAAGCCGGCCTTCAAGGGCTATCACGGTTTTCCGTGCGTCCTGTGCACCTCCATCAACAGCGAAGTGGTGCACGGCATCCCCTCTAAGAAACGTGTCCTCAAAGAAGGGGACATCGTTTCGGTCGATTGTGGTGCCGTGATCGATGGATTCTACGGAGACGCGGCCATCACCGTTCCCGTGGGCGAGAAAATTGCGCCGGACGCGGAACGGCTGCTGCGCGTGACCGAAGCATCTCTCCACGCGGGCATCGCTGCAGTCAAGCCGGGGGCAACCTTGGGCGACATCGGCGCCGCAGTGCAGGGTGTGGTCGAGGCTGAAGGTTTTTCAGTAGTTCGGGATTTTGTAGGGCATGGTATCGGTAGCCACATGCACGAAGATCCGCAGGTGCCCAACTTTGGCGAAGCGGGGCACGGTATGAAGCTGCGCACTGGCATGGTCATCGCTATCGAGCCCATGGTCAACGCCGGCAAGCCGGATGTGCGCGTCCTCAAGGATGGCTGGACTGCGGTGACCGACGACGGAAGCATGAGTGCTCACTTTGAGCACACGGTGGCGGTTACCGACACCGGCGCGAGAATTCTGACCGAGTAGTTCGGTCTCAACATGTGAGCGGCGCGTGAGCGTCGAAGGCGGAGACAGTTTGTCGAAGGAAGATGCGATTGAGGTCATGGCAACGGTGGTTGAAACGTTGCCCAATGCCATGTTCAAGGTAAAGCTCGAAACGAACCACGAAGTTCTGGCTCACGTTTCGGGCAGAATGCGCAAGAATTTCATCCGCATTCTCCCAGGTGACCGCGTGGCCGTTGAGTTGAGCCCTTACGATCTGAATCGCGGACGCATCGTCTACCGCTACAAATAGGTTTTTGATACCCGCGTTTTCTTATTCGGATGCGCGGAGAGGGGCAGCAAAATGAAGGTCCGTGCATCAGTGAAGAAGATTTGCGTCAAGTGCAAGGTCATCAACCGCCGTGGGGTGGTTCGCGTCATTTGCGAAAACGCAAAGCACAAGCAGCGCCAGGGCTAGTCCAGTCTGGCATCGGCGGAAACTCCATGAAGTTAGGGGCGAGTTAGCTTAAGTCAAGGCTTGCGATGAACCTCGGAGCAGCCGCAACCACCGTGCGAATCGGCGCTAGGCCGAAGGCACACTCACCAAAGTAGTGAAAAGGAATCTGAATGGCACGTATTGCTGGCGTCGATCTGCCCCGCAACAAGCAGGCTCGGATCGCGCTGACTTACATCTACGGGATCGGTGACCCCCGCGCCAAGAGAATCCTGGCGAAGGCGAACGTTGATGCCTTCAAGAAAGTCCAGGATCTCGGCGAAGAAGAGGTCAATCGCATCCGCCAAGTGATTGAAGACGAGGGGGACGTTGAGGGCGATCTGCGCAAAGACGTCCAGATGCACATCAAGCGCCTCATCGACATCCAGAGCTATCGTGGCAACCGGCACCGCCGGTCGCTGCCGGTGCGCGGTCAGCGCACCCACACCAATGCCCGCACTCGTAAGGGACCCCGTAAGGGTACGGTTGCAGGCAAGAAGAAAGCGACGGGGAAGACCTAATGGCGAAACCAGAACAGAAGGCCGGAACCGGCAAAGCTGCCAAGAACAAGAAATTCAAAAAACGCGAACGCAAGAATGTGCCGTTCGGCATTGCGCACATTCAAGCCTCGTTCAACAACACCATCGTCACCATCACCGATCAGGTGGGCAACACGCTCAGCTGGAAGAGCTCGGGTTCGCTCGGCTTCCGCGGTTCGCGCAAGGGCACGCCCTTCGCGGCTCAGCAGGCTGCGTCCAACGCCGCCAGCATGGCCCGCGATCACGGCCTGCGTGCCGTGGATGTGCGCGTCGCCGGTCCGGGTTCGGGCCGCGAGTCTGCCATCCGCGCTCTCGCAGCTGCCGGTATTGAAGTCCGCTCCATCCGCGATGTGACGCCGGTGCCGCACAACGGCTGCCGTCCGCCCAAGCGGCGGAGAGTGTAAGAACGGGGATCAGATAATAGGGATCAGGTGTCAGCGCACAAATACGGATTTGGCAATTTCAACTGATCTCTGAAACCTGAGCCCTGACAACTGTAATTGGGCCGGGATCGAAGTCCGCCACAGGCGGATGTAAACCGGCCGTCATCCGAAGTCAGGAGAAGAAATGGCACGTTATACCGGAGCAGTCTGCCGCCTTTGCCGCCGCGAAGGCACCAAGCTCTTTTTGAAGGGCACCAAATGCTTGTCCGATCGCTGCCCGATCGAGAAGCGTAACTTTCCTCCCGGCCAGCACGGCAAAGACCGTAAGGCCAAGATCGTTGGCTATGGCCTGCAACTCCACGAGAAGCAGAAGGCGAAGCGCATCTACTTCACCCTCGAAGGCCAGTTCCGCCAGTACTACGAGAAGGCCAACCGCGCCCAGGGTGTCACGGGCGAATTGCTCATTCAGCAGTTGGAGCGCCGCCTTGACAACGTCGCTTACCGGCTCGGCTTTGCCATCTCACGGCGTCAGGCCCGCCAGATCGTGCGCCACGGCCATGTTACGGTCAACGGCCGCAAGGTCAACATCCCGTCGTTCCAAGTGAACGCCGGCGACGAGATCGCCCTACGTGATGCCGCCAAGAAGTTCACAGTCGTGGAGCAGGCTGCGCAGTTCGCCGCCTCCAACCCGATTCCGGCATGGCTTGAGGTCAACTTCGAAAACTTTTCTGGCCGCGTACTTTCACTGCCCAAGCGCAAGGACGTGAACCTGCCCGTCAACGAGCAGCTCATCGTCGAACTGTACTCGAAGTAAGCAGCACCACCGGGTTACCCCTCACGGGGCAAGCCCGGACATTCCAACTGAAGGAGAACTTGCACGGCCGCCGCAAAATGCATCGCGACGTACATGCCGCGCGGGAAACGAGACCAACCTATGCTTTGGAGAGGATTTCAAAAACCGAAGCGCCTGGCAGTCGATGCCGAGACGCTTACAGACACATTCGGCAAGTTCAGCGCCCAGCCCTTTGAGCGCGGATTTGGCACAACCATCGGCAATGCTCTGCGCCGCACTCTGCTCAGTTCAATCGAAGGCGCCGCAGTCACAGCCGTCCGCATTGAAGAAGTACTCCACGAATTCCAGTCCATTGCTGGAGTCGTCGAAGACGCCACCGACATCATCCTGAACCTCAAGCAAGTTCCCTTCAAGCTTGCCGGCGACGGCCCCAAGGCACTTTATCTGCGTGCTGACCAGCCCGGCATCGTGACCAGCGGCATGATTGAAGCCGATGGCGACGTTGAAATCCTGGACAAGAACGTCTACATCGCCACCGTCTCTGAAGGCGGACGCCTTGATATGGAGATGCGCCTCAAGCGTGGGCGCGGCTATGTCTCGGCCGACAAGAACTTCGATGCCGACCTCGGCCTGGGGTTCATTCCGGTCGACTCCGTCCACTCGCCCGTGCGCCGCGTCAACTATGTGGTTGAGGCTGCCCGTCTCGGTCAGATCACCGACTACGACAAGCTCACGCTCGAAGTGTGGACCAACGGCGCCGTTCTTCCCGCCGATGCCGTCGGCCTAGCCGCCAAGTTGCTGAAGGATCACATGAACATCTTCATCAACTTCGAAGAGGAAATCGAAACCGAATCGCGCAGTGAAGAAGGCCGTGTCCTGCTGCGCAACGACAATCTCAATCGCTCCGTCGAAGAGCTCGAGCTGTCGGTCCGCAGCTACAACTGCCTCAAGAACGCCAATATTCAGACCATCGGCGAGCTTGTCCAGAAGACTGAAGCCGAGATGCTCAAGACCAAGAACTTTGGTCGCAAGAGCCTGAACGAGATCAAGGAAATTCTTGCGCAGATGGGCCTCTCGCTGGGCATGAAGATCGATGAAAGCGGCAACGCGGTTCCAGGGCCCACCAGCATTCCGCCCGCTACTGCGCTGGCTGCCAACTACAGCCACTTCGACGACGAGGATGAGCCGCTGGATTCAGTCGATCTCCAGTTGCCCACCGAAACCGAGAACTTCTAATCGTTTCTCGGACAGCACGACTTTGGGATCTCGGGTTTCGCATCGAAATCTGAGATCCCGCTAGAAAATTCTGAAAGAGAGTTTCACTATGCGCCATCGCAATGCAGGATTCAAACTCGGACGCAACACCAGCCACCGCCGCGCTCTCTTGCGCAACCTGGTCACCTCCGTCCTCGTCGAAGATCGCGTCGAGACCACAGTGGCCAAGGCCAAGGCCGTCCGTCCGCACGTCGAAAAGATGATCACCCTGGGTAAGAAGGGCGATCTGCACTCGCGCCGCCAGGCGCTCAGCTTCCTCATGACCGACAAGGCTGTCGACCGCCTGTTTGACACCGTGGCCCCGCGCTACGGCGATCGCCAGGGCGGCTATCTGCGCATCGTCCGCACCGGCTTCCGAAAGGGAGACGGCGGCGAAACAGCATTCATCGAATTGCTGGGCGCTGAAAAGCAGCTTGAGGTCAAGCGCCAGAAACGCGCCGACATCAAAGCCAAGAAGCGCGCCGATCTCGAGAAGCAACTCGAAGATAGCAAGAAGGACGAAGAAAAGAGCGGCGAAGAGGCTGCCTGACCGCAGTCTTTGCTTCCACCAGGATTGACAGGGCTCCCCTTTCACCGCAGGGCCCACGGGCGCATTCCCTCCCAGGGGTGCGCTCATGTTTTTTCGGGGGACTGGCTCTACCGCTGCGTAGTCCGCGCCAACTTCTTCGGCCGAAATAACCGAATAAACAAAAACACCAGCAATTGCATGGTGATTGCGCCAAAGCAGTCCAGCAGCACATCCCTTGCCAGGCCGGTCCGATTGGGAAGAAAGGTCTGGTGATATTCGTCGGACGCCGCAACGAATGCCGTACCCAGCACGGCCAGTAGAGAATCCTGAAGAAATGCGGAATTGGGCAGCGTCATCCACCATGCACGCAACCACGCCAACCCCACGGCCCCGTAGCCCAGGAAGTGGCCCGATTTGCGGATGAAGTGGTGCAGCGCCGCCCATTCGCGATCACTCACCTCTCCGAAAAGATGTTCGTAAATCCATCGCAGCGGTCGCGTCGTGTGGTCTGCACCAAGATACGGTGTGGATTCGATCGCAATTACGGCAATCGCGATCCCCACTGGCAGCCAGGCGCTTACCCAATAGGCGGTACCGCGTCGGCCTTCAGTTGGAGTATCCAATCGGGTCAGCCTCTCCCGCCATGCTTTGCTCTTGTGAATCGCTTCTACTTCAGAACTGTTGCGAGGCGGCACGGCTACGACGCCGACTTGGGTTGCGCCTCGCCTCTCTGGCGATGGATGACTGCGTGGGCACTACTCAACGTGATAGTTGGGCGCCTCGCGCGTAATAATCACGTCGTGCACGTGGCTCTCGCGCAGGCCTGCGCCGGAGATGCGCACAAACTGCGCCTTCTGCTGCAACTCCTCGATCGTCCCGCAGCCCAGATAGCCCATGCCCGATCGCAACCCGCCCACCAGTTGGTAGATCATCGATTCCAGCGGTCCGCGATAGGGCACGCGTCCTTCAATGCCTTCGGGGACAAACTTCGCCAGCCGATTCTGTCCGTTGCGTTCGCGCTGCACCACGCCTTCCGTGCCCGCCTCCGTGCTCGCCATGTCCGTGTTCGACTGGAAGTAGCGCTCGCCCGATCCCTGGCTCATTGCCGTCAGCGAACCCATGCCGCGATAGCTCTTGAAGCTGCGGCCCTGGTACAGAATTGTCTCGCCGGGGCTCTCATCCACACCAGCGAACAGCGAGCCGATCATGACCGAGCTCGCGCCCGCCGCGATCGATTTCGTAATTTCACCCGAGTATTTGATTCCGCCGTCGGCAATGACGGGAATTCCGCGCTCGTGCGCGGCCCGCGCCGCCTCTGAAATCGCAGTAACCTGCGGCATGCCTGCGCCCGTCACCATGCGTGTCGTGCAAATTGATCCCGGCCCGATGCCCACCTTGATCGCATCCGCGCCCGCGTCCATCAGCGCCATCGCGCCTTCGTAGGTGGCCACGTTCCCGGCCAACAGGCCCACGTTGGGGAACGCTTTCTTCACTGCGGTCACGGCCTCCAGCACGCGCGAGGAGTGGCCATGTGCCGAATCCAGTGCCAGCACATCGGCGCGCGCTCGCACTAGCTCTGCGGCACGCTCCAGAAAATCGCCGGTCGCCCCAATCGCTCCCCCCACGCGCAGCCGCCCCTGGTCATCTTTGCTGGCGTTGGGATACTTCAGTTTCTTCTGGATATCCTTGACCGTGATCAGGCCCTTCAGGTTGTACTGATCGTCGACTACGAGAAGCTTCTCCACGCGATGTTTGTGCAGGATCAGTTCCGCTTCTTCGAGCGTCGTTCCCACCGGCACTGTGATGAGGTCGTCCTTCGTCATCACGTCACCCACAGGAATATCGGAGCGCGTCTCGAATCGAAGATCGCGATTGGTCAGGATGCCCACCAGCCGCTTGCCGCGTGTCACCGGAACGCCGCTGATTTTGTAGCGCCGCATCACTTCCAGCGCATCGGCAATCATCTGGTCCGGGCCAATGGTCACGGGATCCACGATCATGCCGCTCTCTGATCGTTTCACCTTGTCGATCTCGCCTGCTTGATCCGCGATCGAGAGGTTGCGGTGTACGATGCCGATGCCGCCCAACTGTGCCATGCCAATTGCCATGCGCGACTCGGTCACCGTGTCCATGGCGGCCGACAGCAGCGGCGTGTTCAGAGTGATGTCGCGTGTGAGTTGCGTCTGCGTGCTTACCTGCGAGGGCACCACGTCGCTGAACGCGGGCACCAGCAGCACGTCATCGAAGGTCAGGGCTTCCGGCAGAGTTTTGGCTAGCATGATACTTTGACGCGCCTGGCAGCCCAGAGATTCCAATCCCCGATACGGCGGGCGCGTTAATTCATTGTAGCGGAGCGGGCTCAGGCCCAAATCCAAAGGCCCATTCTACCGCCGCGCTCAACCAAGTCTTCCCGCCTCGACAGCAGTCGCCTATACACCCACCGGAAACGGCTTCGGGCTCGACTCTTCATCCGTATTCGCGCCGCCCGTCCGCCAGCGCTCAAAGCGCCCCTGCAGCAGGCTCATCAGCCCCGTATACCAGTACCCGATCACAAACAGAATCAAAAACGGCGCAGTAAAGTAGTTGTGATTTGAGAAGGTGTAGAGAATCGCGATAAAAAAGTACGTGCCAAATAGCAGTTCGATCCACGGAGCCAGCACCAACCGCTTGCGATACTTGGCGGCCTGCGACTTTTCGCCCTTCTTCGCCACGCGATACTTCGGCGTGCGCACAAACGCGCTCTTGATGCCGAACAGCGCTTCCATTACCGCCTTGGTATTGGTCACCGTCAGGCCAATGCCAAGCGCCATCAAAAACGGCAGATACAAAAACGTCTTCATCCAGTTCTTTGGGAAGAGCACCCGCTGACTCGCCACATAAAAAACCGCAATCGAAAACGACGACGCCGTAAACAACGGAAAGTCGATTAACAGCATCTGGAACCAGCCCTGATAAAAGCGCACAATCATCGCCGGAATCAGCAACGCCGACATGATCACCATCAGCGGATAGCTCAGGTTGGCCGTCAAGTGATACACCGCTTCCACCTTGATGCGCCGTGGGACATTCGACTTGAAGATCATCGGCAGCACTTTAATGCTTGTCTGGATCAGTCCCTTCGCCCAGCGTGCCTGCTGCGTCTTGAACGCCGTCATCTCGATCGGCAGTTCCGACGGGCACTCAATCTCCGGCAGATATTTAAACTTCCATCCCGCCAACTGCGAGCGATAGCTCAGGTCGGTATCTTCGGTCAGCGTGTCGTGCTGCCAGCCGCCACCGTCGGAGATAGCGACACGCCGCCACATCCCCGCCGTTCCGTTGAAATTGAAGAAGTCGCCCGTACGTGCGCGTGCTCCGTGCTCCAGTACAAAGTGCCCATCCAGCAGGATCGCCTCAATCCGCGTCAGCATACTGTAGTCGCGATTCAGGTGCGTCCACCGCGTCTGCACCATGCCGATTTCCGGTTCGGAAAAGTGGTGGATCACGCTCATCAGCCAGGTCGGCGGCGGCACAAAATCCGCGTCGAAAATCGCGACGAACTCGCCCTTCGCCACCTTCAGCCCCGCATCCAGAGCGCCGGCCTTGAAGCCATGCCGGTTGGTCCGGTGAATGTAGACAATCGGGTGCCCCAGCGCCGCGTAGCGATCCACAATCCCCGAGGCCGCCTCGGTCGTCTCATCCGTCGAGTCGTCCAGTACCTGAATTTCCAGCTTCTCGCGCGGATACTCCATCGCGCAAACCGCCTCAATCAACCGGTCAATCACAAACTGCTCATTGAAGATCGGTAGCTGCACCGTCACCAATGGCAGTTCCTCGAATTCCTTGGGCGGATTGGGGTTATAGTTCTTCCGGTATTTGTAGTAGAGGTAGCAGAGCGTGTACCGATGCACGCCATAGAGCGCCAGCACGATCATTACCGCGAAATAGGGAAGCAGTAGCGCGAGGTCGAACCAGTTCCAGTGATAGAGCCCCTTGAACGTTTGGTCCGCATACTGCATTTTCAGGTAGTGCCGCAGGCTGTTGTTCTGCTGCAGCAACGCAACCAGAGACGTCGCATGTTGCGTCAGCCCGTGTAGCAGGCTGGCAGATTGATTCAGACGGTCAGCAAGCGCGGCAAACAGGGTAGAGCCTCCAATGGCGGGACCAAGGCTCATTGTAAGCGATCAAGTACCCTCAATCAGCGTCATCCGTCACTCGGTTGCCGACCCCTCGGGGGCTGGCGTAAGGTGAGCACAGCCAGGAGGCTGCAGCATCATGTCTACAGTTGCTGGTATCCCCGTCACCGCCGGCGGCAGCTTTCTCATCGATACCCGTACCCCCGCCGAAATCTTTACTCCTGAAGACCTCAACGAAGAACAACGTCAGATCGCCTCAACCGCCGCCCAGTTTGCCCGCAACGAGGTTCTGCCTGTCGCCGCCGACATCGAAGCAAAGAAGTCTGGCGTCCTCTCCGGCCTGTTGCGCAAAGCCGGCGAGCTCGGCTTCACCGCCGTCGACACCCCCGAGGAGTACGGCGGCATGGGCCTCGACAAGATCAGCTCCACCCTCATCACCGACCATCTCTCCGTCCTCGCCAGCTTCTCCACCGCCTTCGGTGCCCACGTCGGCATCGCCACCTTACCTCTTGTCTGGTACGGGACTGAAGAGCAGAAACAGCGCTACCTCCCGCGTCTCGCCACTGCCGAATGTATCGGCTCCTACGGTCTCTCTGAAGCCAGCTCCGGCTCCGACGCCATGAACGTCCGCACCCGCGCTGCGCTTTCCTCCGACGGCGCCTCCTACATCCTCAACGGCGAAAAGATGTGGATCACCAACTGCGGCATCGCCGGCCTCTATACCGTCTTTGCCAAAATCGACGGTGAACAATTCTCCGCCTTCCTCATCGAACGCGAGACGCCCGGTCTCACCGTCGGCGCTGAAGAGCACAAGCTCGGCATCCGCGGCTCGTCCACCTGTCCCCTCGTCTTGCAAGACTGCAAAGTACCAAAGGAAAACCTACTCGGCGAACCCGGCAAGGGCCACCACATCGCCTTCAACGTGCTCAACGTCGGCCGATTCAAGCTCGGGGTCGCCTGCATCGGCGGAGCGCGTCACGCCCTCGCCCACACCATCCGCTACGCCAAGGAACGCAAAGCCTTTGGCAAATCCATAGCGGAGTTCGGCCTCATTCAGCGGAAAATCTCAACTGGCGCCACCCAGCTCTACGCCGCCGAAAGCATGGCCTATCGCACTGCTGGCATGATCGACGCCGCCCTTGAAGCCCTCGGAGACAAGCGACACGAACCCCGCGAAATCCAGCGCAGCATCGAGGAGTACGCCGTCGAATGCTCCATCCTCAAAGTCTACGGATCAGAGATGCTCACCCTCGTGGCCGATGAACTAGTCGCGACCATGGGCGGCTATGGCTATGTCGAGGAGTATCCCGCCGAGCGCTACTATCGCGACGCCCGCATCAATCGCATCTTCGAAGGCACCAACGAAATTAATCGCCTCATCATCACCGGCTGGCTCTTGAAGCGCGCCATGACCGGCAAGCTGCCTCTGCTCGGCGCCATCAAAGACGTCATGGATGAAGTCGTGCAGCCGCCGTCCTTCGACTCCGCCGGTGATTCCACCGAGCCTCTCGTGCGCGAAGTCGCCGTCCTGGCTTCGTTGAAGAAGATAACGCTCTTCGCCGCCGGCGTTGCCAGCCAACGCTTCATGACCGCACTGCAGGATCAGCAGGAAGTGATGGCCGATCTCGCCGACCTCATCGGCCAGGTCTTCGCCCTCGAGTCCGCGCTGCTCCGCGCACAAAAGCTCGCCGTCACACGCAAACCCACAGTAGATGTGGCCGCAGCCATGACCGCTCTGCTCGCGGACGACTCTATGGCTCTTGCCGAACACGCTGCCCGCCGGATTCTAGCAGCCTGCGGCGAAGGCGATATGCTGCGCACGCAACTCGCCATTCTGCGCCGCCTCGCGCGCTTCGTTCCCGCCGACGTCGTGGGTTTGAGCCGCACTGTGGCCCAGCGATGCATCGCCGCGGAGAAATATCCACTTGCTCTAGTCTAGGCATCTGCTCCAAAAACTCGTTATTTGGTTGGCGTAAGCTGCAGACAAACCAATCAGCCCACCTCTCGTTCGAGAAGTGGGCTGATTCGTTTGTCTGGCTTTGCGATGCGTTGTTCTAATACCGCGCGCAGACTGCCGGGAGGGGAGTGCCAAACAGTGCGCCGGAAGAAGAGCTTGACGATATTCCGTTAGCTCTGGTCGCCAGATTTTTCTTCTTCCTTCTTGTCGATGAATTCGGTGAGTTTTTCAGTGCCTTCAAATCCTGCAATGGCGGCTACGCCTTCGGTAAGAATTCCTGCGTTGGGATCGAGCTTCTTCACGCCTTCAACGGCAGCAAAGGCTCCAGCTGCTTCTTCAAGTATGCCCATCTTGTTCTCCTTTTTGGATTGGTACAGGGGTAGATTTGGGGTCGCCCCAGATTGGGATGCACAAGCATAGCACGCGATATATACAGATGAGGAGCCGACGTTTTCCACCGGCAAAGTACAAAAAATCGGCCCGCGTCTCGCGAGAGCAGCGGGCCGATCGATAGGATAGAGCGATTTGAGTGAGCCCGTTTACGCCTTGGCCGAAGTCAGCGCGCCCAGGTCCGCCGCCAGCTTCTCCGTCGAGAAGGCTTCGATCAGGTCGCCTTCCTTCAGGTCGCTGAAACCACCCAGACCGATGCCGCACTCCATTCCGTTCGTCACTTCGCGGGCATCGTCCTTGAATCGCTTGAGCGATCCAATCTTACCCTTGAAGACCTGTTCCTCGCCGCGCATCACCTTCACTTCCGAGTCGCGGCGGATCACGCCATCCTGCACGCGGCAGCCGGCGATCGTACCCACCTTGGGAATGCGAAAGACGTTGATGACTTCGGCGCGTCCAATGTAGTTTTCCTTGAACGTGGGATCAAGCAGGCCCAGCATGGCGAGACGCATCTCGTCCTGCAACTCGTAGATGATCGAGTGCAGGCGAATCTCCACGCTCTCCTGTTGCGCCAACTCGGCAGCCTTGCGCTCGGGGCGCACGTTGAAGCCGATGATGATCGCATTTGAAGCCGTTGCCAGCAGTACGTCGCTTTCCGTGATCGAACCCACACCGGAGTGAATCACCTTCACGCGCACCTTTTCCGTCGACATGCGCACCAGCGAATCGGCCAGCACTTCCACCGATCCAGTCACGTCGCCCTTGATGATCAGGGCCAGGTCCTTCACGCCGGCTTGGCGAATCTGCTCCGCCAGTCCTTCGAGTGAAACGCGCGAGCTCTTGGCCAGCTGTGCTTCGCGTTCTTTCATCTTGCGGTATTGCGCAATACCCTTGGCTTTGTCGCGATCCGCAACCACAAGGAACGTGTCGCCCGAATCCGGCATCGCTTCCAGACCCAGCACTTCGACCGGCGTTGACGGCCCTGCTTCTTCAATGGCGCGTCCGCGATCGTCAAACATGGCGCGTACCTTGCCGAACGTGTTGCCGACAATGTAGCTGTCGTTCAGATGCAGAGTTCCGTCCTGCACCAGCACCGTTGCCACCGCACCGCGACCGCGATCCAGCTTGGCTTCGAGCACCGAGCCCACAGCTTTGCGTCCCGGAGTTGCCTTCGGCGCCTTGATGTCGGAGACGAGGCAAATCATTTCGAGCAGCAAGTCGAGGTTCTTGCGCTTCTTCGCGGAGACTTCAACGAACACAGTTCCCGTATCGCCGGAGCCGGCCCATTCCTCAGGAATCAGCCCACGATCCGCAAGCTGCTTCTTCACGCGATCGGGGTTCGCTTCGGGCTTGTCAATCTTGTTGACCGCGACGATGATCGGCACGTCCGCGGCCCTTGCGTGATCGATCGCTTCCAGCGTCTGCGGCATCACGCCGTCGTCTGCTGCCACCACAATGACCACAATATCCGTTACCTTGGCGCCGCGCGCACGCATACGAGTAAACGCCTCGTGGCCTGGCGTATCGAGGAAGACAATCTCGCGGCCCGACGCCGGAGAGCCTTCTTTGCTGAACTTCACCTTGTAGGCGCCGATGTGCTGCGTAATGCCGCCTGCTTCGCCTGCCGCCACATCGGTTTCGCGGATGGCGTCAAGCAGCGAAGTCTTGCCGTGATCTACGTGGCCCATCACCGTCACTACGGGTGAACGCGGAACTTCAAGTTCGCCGGTATTCTCCGCTTCCAGCACTTCTTCGATTGCCTGGTTGGCCAGCTCTTCTTCGTAGCTGATCACAGTGGCGCCCACGCCAAAGCGTGCCGCTACATCCTTCACCATTTCCGCATCGAGCGACTGGTTCACGGTCACAAACACACCGCGCATCAGTAGCGTCGCGATCAGATCCTTGGCGCGAATTTCGAGCTTCTCCGCCAGGTCCTTCACGCTGATGCCTTCGGTCACAGTGATTTCCCGCGTGATCGGGAGCGGCTCGTTGCTGAACTGAGTGGCCCCGCCAAAACGCGGCGGCGGCACAAAGCCCTTCATCGGGCCTTCCTTCGTCTTCGGATACTGCGGACGTCCGCCACGGCCTCTGCTGGGCGCATTGTTGCGCTGCGGCCGCGGCGCTTCGCCGGTCGGCGGTGCGCCACCAGGTCCACCCGGGCGCGCGCCAAAGCCAGGACGCGGCGCGCCAAAGCCGGGCCGTGCGCCAAAACCGGGCCGCGCTCCGGGGGCGCCAGGACCGCCGGGTGTAAAGCCGCCGGGACCCGTGCGTGTGGGATGCTTGGGACGCGGGCCGCCGGGGAACTGTCCCGGAGCGCTGCTCTGCTGCGGGCGCGGTCCATACGTCGGCGCGCCTGCTGGCCTGCGATCAAATATAGGTCGGCCGCGTTGCAATCCCGTTCCCTGTGCAGCCATGGGAGCCGTTGTGCTAGGAACTTCAATGGGCGCTTTGTAAACCGGGCGTGGTCCCGTCTGCGGCATCACCACGCGACGAACGGGCGGCGGCGATACGGGTGCTGCGGGTGCGGCAGCCACGGGCGCGGGCGCCTCTACTGCGACCGTCTCGGCCTTCGGCGTTTCCACTGCCGGTTCGGAAATTGCTGGTGCTTCTGCCACTGGCGTAGCGATAGCCGGAGCAGCAGCTTCCACAGCCACTGAAGCGGGCGCGGCCGGAGCCTCGGGTGGCTTCACCACCGTGACGGCTGCGGGTTCCGCGGCGTGCGTCTCTTTTGCAACCGGCGCGACCGGCCGCTTCACCACCACGGCGATCGGCGGCACAACAGCCACTGCCGGACGCGCCGGCGTTGCGCTTACGGGCGCCTTCGCCACCACCGGACCCACCGGCGGCTTCGTTGCAATGGCGCGCGGCGGTTGCTGCGCGATGATCGGCGGGGCCTGCCGCGTGGGCGGCATAATCTTGCGTGGTTCCGGCCGTGCCGGTGCTGCCGGTGCTGCCGGTGCGGCGGAAGCCACCACGGGTGGTGCATCCGGCTTGGCCACGATCTTTGCTGGCGCCGCGGGCGCAGCCTTCACATGCGGCCTGTGTGCCTCAGCTTCTTCTTCCTGCTTCTTGGCCAGTATGGCCTTCATCACGTCGCCGGGCTTGGAGACGTGCGAGAGATCGATTTTCGGAGCGATGACCTGGGCGATGCGCGAAGAGGCGCTGCTGCTCCCATGCCCCGCAGAGCGCGACGCAAATTGCGCACGGACCTTCTCGGCCTCGTGCTCCTCAAGCGAACTGGAGTGCGTCTTGCCGGCCCCCAGGCCGATCTCTGCCAGTACATCCAGAACCTGGCGGCTCTTCACTTCCAACTCGCGTGCAAGATCGTTAATTCGAACCTTACTCATCCGCCTCTTTTCAGTCAGTTGCTACCCCAAAGCCCTTAGTCGCTCATGGCTACCTCAGTGCATTGGCATGTGGAACTTCCATTATGGCCCGATTTTGCTTGAAAATTGCGGCGCATCTTACGCGCCGCCCTCTTCATCTTTCCCGGTCTTGCCTGTCTCGTTCTCTTCCGCTTCCAGCTCGGGGAGATCGCTCTCATCGGCGGGTGAAACGTTCTCCACTGCCAACTCCGCCGCCGTTAGATCGTCGCCATCCACTTCCGCTTCCACCTCAGACGTCAACTCATCTTCCGCCTCGTCGCTGGTCACCATTTCCGACTCGTGGAGGACGTCCTGCGCGTTCTCCTGCTCCGCTTCAGCAGTTCCCTCGGCCGCGTCCGGCGTTGCGATCTCCGCTTCGCCTTCCGCTGCTGCTGGTTCCATTGCAGCCGCTTCCGCCGCAGGCGCGCCTTCTTCGCCCTCTTCAAAGTGGCCAAAGTAGTGGCGAACCGCTACGCTGATCCGTTCCAGCGTCTTCTCGCCGATGCCCGGAATCTCTTCGAGCTGTTCCGGCGTCATGTCCGCTAGGTTCTCTACCGTCGTAATGCCGGCAGCCACTAGCTTCTGAATGATGCCGTCGCCCAACTCCGTCACTTGCTCAATCGGAGTGGTCGGACCGCCCGAGAGCGCCTGCATCTGCTGCTCCACTTCCTGGCGCTTCTCTTCTTCGCTCTTGATGTCGATCTTCCAGCCCAGCAGCTTGGCCGCGAGCCGCACGTTCTGCCCCTTCTTGCCGATCGCCAGTGAAAGCTGAGTGTCGTCCACAATCACTTCGAGCTGCTTTTCCGTCAGGTCTGAAATCGAAACGCGGCTGACCTTCGCCGGCTGCAGCGCCTTCTCCGCAAACGTCGTGATCTCTTCGCTGAACTCGATGATGTCGATCTTCTCGCCACGCAGTTCGCGAATGATGGACTGCACGCGCATCCCCTTCATGCCCACGCATGCGCCCACTGGGTCCACGTCCTTGTCGCGGCTCTGTACGGCGATCTTGGTTCGCTCGCCGGCCTCGCGCGCAATCGCGCGAATCACCACCGTGTTGTCGTAAATCTCCGGCACTTCTGACTGGAACAGGTTCGAAACCAGCTCCGGCGCGGCCCGCGACACAATCACCTGCGGCCCCTTCGCAGCGCGATCCACCTTCAGCAGCACCACCCGCACCCGTTCGCCAATGGTGAACTGCTCCAGCCGCGACTGCTCCCGCTTGGGGCAGCGCGCTTCGGCCTTGCCCAGGTCGTAAATCACGTCCTGGCCTTCGATCCGCTTCACTGTTGCGTTCAGCACTTCCTTCTCGCGGTGCGCATATTCCTGGAACACCGTATCGCGCTCCGCCTCACGCACCTTCTGGAAGATGACCTGCTTGGCCAGTTGCGCAGCAATGCGTCCCAGCGGGCTGGTATCGCGATAGAGCCGGATCTCACTGCCCACTTCCACACCGGGGGCCAATTCATTCGCCTCTGCCAGCGTGATCTGGTTCACCGGATCTTCGACCTCTACATCGTCGCCCACCACCGTCTTATAGATATAAGCGGTGATCTCGCCGGTCTCCTTGTTCAACTCGCCGCGCATGTTTTCCTGCGTCTTGTAAAACTTGCGTGTCGCAAGAGCGATTGCCTCTTCCACGGCGCCCACAACGATCTGGGGCTCAATGCCCTTCTCGCGGCTGAGGAGTTCGATACTTTGATACAAAGCGCTAGCCATACTCTGCGTACTCTCTGCTGGTTGGTCGGGCGCGCCGCTTGCCTGCGCCTCCCGCCTGGTTGGAATGCCATTGATCTGCTGAGGAGATGCCCTCTCTTAGTCCCTCAGCCCCTAGGTCCCTGTCTCTTCAAATCTCCGGAACCAGCTGCGCCTTCTCCACATTCGTCAGCGCAATCTCCACTTTGTCCACGCCGGCCTTTCGGCTCTTGCTGTTCTGCTTTACCGCAGAAAGATCCAGCGTGATCGAGTCGCCCCCGCCTGCTGCCAGCCTGCCTTGCCAGTGCCGGTTATTCCGGATCGGCTCGAAGGTCTGTACCTTCACCAGGCTGCCCGCAAAGCGTTCGAAATCTTCCCTCCGGCTGAGCTTTCGATCCAACCCCGGCGAGCTGGCCTCCAGCGTGTAATCGCTGCCCGGCACCAGGTCTTCCACATCTAGCAAAACTCCGAAATCACGGCTGAAGCTGGCGCAGTCTTCATGTGTGATGCCCGAAAGCTGCTCCACGCTGAGACGGCCTTCGACCAACCGCTCCGGAAGCCCTTCAGCCCCCGCAGCTACCGCCGCCTTTAACTGTGCGCGACCTTCTGCGTTCTTCTCCAGCAATACGCGGAGAATGCGTTCCTTGTCTCGGCCGCTGAACTCCACGTCCACCACGTCCAGGCCGTAGCTGGTGGCCACTCTTTGCGCCACCGCCCGAATTTCATCCAGCTTTGCCGCCATCAAATCCCATGCCGCGCCTCAGCTCAAATTTCATCATTCAAGCTGGTCAAAACGGCCCTTTGTCCCGGGAGTTTGCCCCAAATAAAAAGTGGGCTGTGAGCCCACTCATCTCTCCGCCAGCCGGTCTACCCACGGCGAATTAAGCGGACAAACTCGTTGCATCTCTAGAATACGGCGAATCGTAGGGAAATACAACGGCCTCGGGCGGAGCGAGTGCATCATTTTACTCGAGCGCAAACATCTTCCCATCTGCGCCTTGCCCGTGCGCACCCGATTTGCCTTGTTTAACTTCCCAATCTGCTTCTCCGAATCAGCCTTCTATGGGAACGTCAACTTCTCCTATTTTCAGGTCCTGCGTCCCGTATGCTTAGGGCGAACATTTCCGGCGGCTTACGTTACTCTGGTGTAGCCGCCCCAGAACCAGAGTGGCAAGAGCAATTTACCCGTTCAGGCACACTGAGATCCTGACAAATCAATCAGAATCATATAGTTTCATACTGACTCGACCCGTTTCCCCCACCCCAGCATTACGTCAGATACCCCGAATAGGTGATTGCCGGTCTAGATAATCCCCCAGAACATAGTTACCTACGCTCATGCGCCATTTCCCTCAGCGCGTTCTGGTCGCGTCTCTTGCGACGATTCTCGGCACAGTCGGCGGTGCCGTGGCCGGCTATCTGCTCGGCCGCGTTGTGTCGCTGAACCAGACTCATTCGCGCATCGCCCACTACGCTGACCTCTCCATAAACGATGTTGGGTCCTCGGTACGGGAGTCCCGCGCCGTCCTTGGACGAATGAACTCATTGCCGCACGATTCCTGTTCCGACTCCGAAATCGGCTACTTCCGCAAGTTGATCTTTCAATCGCGCTATCTCAAGGAAGCGGGCCGCATCCGTGACGGCAAAATCGATTGCTCCACCACCCTGGGCCGCGCGCCCGCCCCTCAGGCCCGCGTCATGCCGGACTTCACGCAAAAGGACGGCGCCCTCGTCTACCGAAACCTCCCTATGTTCCACGTAAGCGGTCACACCGTGATCGCCGTGCAACTGGGCGACTCCTACGTCGTCTACAGCCCCTACGGTTCCGGTTCAGTTGCCACTCCGCACATGCACACCACCGTATTGGACGTGGACGCTTCGACCCGTGCCATGGGCACGCTTTATGGCGAGCTACCGCAAATCGACGGATCGCTGCTCACTCGCGATGGCCAGGCGCGGCTTGACGGCAGCTTGTACGCCACCCGCTGCTCCTCCATCGGCTCTATCTGCCTTACCGCCTACATGTCGGTTCCCGAAGCGCTTGAAACCAATCGCCCCGCCCTGATTGTCTTCGCACTCCTCGGCGCTCTTGCTGGCGGTCTGTTCGGCTTTGTCGTTTCGCTCGTCTACCACCGCAAAAACAGCATCCAGCATCAACTTCTCCGCGCCATCCGCCGCGACACCCTCAAAGTCGTCTATCAGCCCATCGTCGATCTTGAATCCGGGCGCATCGTCGAGGCCGAAGCGCTCGTCCGCTGGACCGATGACGACAATCAATCCATCAGCCCCGATGTGTTCGTCAAAATTGCCGAAGAAAAAGGCTTCGTAAGTGAAATCACCCGGCTGGTTGTGCGCCGTGTCTTGCGCGAGTTCGCGAACACCCTGCGCACCTTCCCCGATCTTCGCGTCAACGTCAACATCGCCGCGTCCGATCTCGCCGATCCCGCATTTCTTCCCATGCTCCAGAACTCCCTCACCCGCGCTGCCGTGCGACCTGAAAACATCGCCATCGAAATCACTGAAAGCTACACCGCCCGCCAGCAGGCTGCAAAGGAAACCATCCTCCGCCTGCGTGAGCGTGGCCACTACGTCTACATCGACGACTTCGGTACCGGCTATTCCAGCCTGGCCTACCTCCACGATCTCTCGGTCGATGCCATCAAGATCGACAAGGCCTTTACGCGAGCCATTGGCACCGATGCCGTCACCGTGTCGATCCTGCCCCAGATTCTTTCCATGGCCAGCAAACTCAGCCTCCGCGTCATCGTCGAGGGTATCGAAACACCTGAGCAGGCAAACTACTTCGCCGCCGTCGACCAATCCATCTGTGCCCAGGGATGGCTCTTCGGCCACCCTGTTCCCGCCGAAGCGTTTCATCGACTGCTCCTCGAAAACAACTCGGAGGTCGCATTTCTCAATCGCGAAGAAGAAGAGATCGTCGTCCCCGCCAACGCACAAGCCAACTTCTCTTTCTAGCGCCATCGATAATCCATCCCCAGCGTCACGCTTCTTGTCGCGCTGCACCGCGCGTACATTTTCCGTTTTGCACCAACCGCCGCGACGAACGACAATAGCTGCATGAAATCGTTGCGCGCTTTTGTCCTCGGCCTGCTCGCCGCTCTTGCCTTCCTTCCCTCTGCCTCCGCTCTCGAAAAGCAGCCAGCCAGCGCCTATCACGCGCGACGTGTAGCCCTCGCCGCCAAACTGCAGGGCGGTATCGCTATCCTGTTTGCTGCCCCGGAGCCGCTGCTCGACTTTATGCCATATCGCCAGGACTCGGACTTCTACTACCTCACGGGGTGGAACGAGCCGGGCGCGGCTCTCATGGTGGTCGGTCCCGGCGGTTCCACGCAGTCCTACAAGGAAGTTCTTTTTCTGCCTACGCGTAACCTTCGCATGGAGCACTACACCGGCATCAAGATGGATGCGGCGACGCCTGGCGTCAAAAATGCCACAGGCGTCGACGCCGTTGAACCCATGACCGCTTTGCCTACCGAGCTTAACAATCTCGTGGATTTGAACCGTAGCCTCGCCAACCATATTTGGACTCAGCCCGATTCGCAGCCGGCCAAAGCGCTTGTCACATTCAATGCATCAACGTTGGGCATGGATGCCGCACCCGCGCCGCATGACGCTACAACACTCACGATGCTTTTGCGGGAAGTAAAGGATGAGGGCGAAGTCGATCTGCTCAAGAAAGCCAGCACCGCTTCCATCGCCGCGCAGCGCGTCATGATGCGTGCCGTCAAGCCCGGCGTTACCGAGCGCACAATCGCCGGCAAGATGACCGAGGCATGGTTTGAGCAGGGTTGCGAGCGGCCTTCCTACGCGCCCATCGTCGGCTCTGGCATCAATTCCACTGAATTGCACTACGCTGAGAACTCGCGCACCATTGAAGACGGAGACATGATCGTCGTTGATGCGGCTTGTGAGTTCTCAATGTATGCGTCCGACATCACCCGCACCGTCCCGGCCAATGGGCACTTCACCGCCCGCCAGCGCGAGATCTATGACATCGTGCTCGGCTCGCAGCGCGCCGCCATCGAAGCCTTTGTCGCCGGCAAGTCCACCATCAACGATCGTGACCGTAAAGATCCCAACTCGCTCGACACCGCGGCGTACAACTACATCAACACCCACGGCAAGGCGCTCGACGGCCAACAGCTTGGCAAATACTGGGTACACGGTCTCGGCCACATGGTCGGCATCGACGTCCACGATCCCGCGGAATATCCTGCCGTGCTGAAACCGGGCATGGTTTTCACTATCGAGCCCGGCGTCTACATTCCCGAAGAAAAACTCGGCGTGCGCATTGAGTGCGATTTTCTCGTCGGGTCCGATGGCAAACTGATTGACCTCGATGCCGAGCTGGCTCATACCGCCGAAGACGTCGAGGCCGCGATGGCGCAGAAGTGAGCGAGCCCTCCATGCATTCCGACAATACCAACGACCGCGAGTCTGAGTGGACAGAACCGGACTCATTTGAGCCCGCATCAGACGAGACAGCCCCAACGCAAATCGGGACGCTCGCTTGCGTATTCGCCGATCAGCTCATGGCCTGCCTTGAGGAGTGCGCGCACGGCCGACGCGGCCTCTTCTCTGACATCGAACTCACCTCCGAAGACGACGAACACCGCGAATGGCCTGAGGCCGCACGCCTGCGGGAACTGGCTTTCGCTCTGCAATCGATCCTGAATCAGGATGGCGAGCGTAACTCACTCTGCGACGAATTCCTCGATCTCTGCACGATTCACGGCGAGAGTAACCCCGGTGAACCGCGCCTCGCGCGCCAGTTTCTCGCTCGAATCGAACGCAGCGAAGTTGGAACGCCGACAGAAAAGGGGTTCAAGCCGTGGTAATATTGCATGCGTTCATGGCGTTGCTCGCGGGCTTCGCCGCCATGGCGATTCTAGTTATCGTTGTTACGGCCCTGCTGGCGCGACTGGTGCCCAGTTGGGTCGGAAATGAGGGAAAACCACAGCCCGCGTACCTCTTCGTTAATCTTGGATATTCGTTTCTCTCTGCCGCGACTGGCGGCTACGTCACCGCGTGGGCTGCAGCGGCCAATCCGTTGATCCACGTTTTGGTGCTGGCGATCATTGTGCTCGGGCTATCCGCTCTCAGCGCGCTGCAGTCGCGCGGCAAGCAACCGATCGCCTATCAACTCGCGCTCGTGGCCCTCTCGCCCCTGGGAGTTCTAGCAGGTGGCCTCGCGCGACTCCGCGTGTTGGGAATTCTCTAGGCCGAATCATTTAGGACAATAAAGATCCCCTCGTTGCGGCTTCTCCCAGTCAGCGAGGGGATTTGCATTGAGACTGCTTGAAATTTACCAGCGCAAGCCGATCGTGACTGGTATCAGTTCGGTCGTCCCCAGTCCGTTCGTCGCGCCGATCGGTGGCGTGTTGATAAAGAGGTAGCGCGCTTCTGCGAAAACCTTCGTCGTGCCGTCGCCATAAACGCCGCCAATCCGGTGAGTGTAGCCGAAGCCGATGTTTCCACCCAGCTGGTTCGACGAGAATGAATCCGTGACCACGTCGACGGGATAGCCGTAGAAGTCGCAGCATTCCTCAACCGTGAAATTCGTCGACTTGTGATAGTAGCCGCCGCCGCCGATCAGGTACATGCTGTTAGTGGACTTTGGAAACAGGTCAAACACCGGCTCTCCGGTAATCGCAATGATGTGCGCATCGCCACCCGTTCCGCCGCCAGCGGCCACGAATGCTCCCGGCAGTTTGTCGTCGATGAATTGAAACTCCGCCAACGTTGAGAACCGCGGACTGAAGTGAAATCCCACGCCGCCTGAGAAGTTACCGCCCCACGTGATGTAAGGCGTGTCGTTGCCGATGGGCGCATTGAAACCGGCACCGGCCTCAAAAGCGAGGTGGTTGAAGTGACCGTGCGAGTGATAGCCGTTACCGCGATCATCCTGGCCTGCCCCTTTCGCCGCTGGCTCGGGAGGCATTGCATCCAGACTGCTCGACGAGCTGTCCGCGCTTGAACTGGATTCGTTGTTTGTTGAGGATGTGGAACTCAGGGTATCGGAAGAGCGTGCGATTTGGGCGTTTGCTGTTCCGGCCGCAAATGCTGCGGCGGCCGCAAGAGTGACTATATGCCGCGTCGGCGACAGCGAAAATAGGGATGACATATCCGTACCTCGAAGTGATTTTGGCTCGTTCATCGAACCGGAGAGTCGTGCCTTGCCCCCGTATCGGGTTAGACACATTTCTCGCGCGGAAGTTGCACGCCCGACAGCAGAAACAGCAAAGGCCGGCCGCACCGGGCGACCAGCCTATTGCCTTACATTCGACCTGCGTTTATCCCTGGATGTCGAACTGCTCCGGGTGCAGCGTCGCGTCGCTCTTCACCAGGATGTTCTTACCCGTTAGCTCTTCGAAATCCGCGAGCCAATGCGCATTGTTTCCCTTCAGCGCCTTTACCGTTTCGGGATGCACGCGCAGCAGCACATCGCCATTCTCAAAGTGCTTGCGCATCTTGCGCAGCTCAATGAAAATCTCGTTGCAAACCGTCGCCGGGCTCTTCACCATGCCGGTCGCCTGGCAAATGGGGCAGGGCACGCTGAGTGTGCGTTCCAGCGACTGCTTCACGCGCTTGCGCGTAATCGCCACCAACCCAAAATCGTTAAACTGGAGAACCTTGGTTGGCGCGCGATCGTTCTTCAGCGCTTCTTCCAATGCAGCCATCACCTTGAAGCGATTCTTGCGCTCATCCATATCTATGAAGTCGATGATGATGATGCCGCCCAAGTCGCGCAGTCTGATCTGCCGCACAATCTCGGGAATCGCATCGAGGTTCGTCTTCACGATGGTGTCTTCAAGCCGCGCCGTCTTGCCCACGTACTTGCCGGTGTTGATGTCGATCGCCACCAGTGCTTCGGTCTGATTGATGACGATGGAACCGCCCGACTTCAGCCACACCTTCGAGCGCAACGCCTTCGAAATCTCGTCCTGAATGCCGAAGTGATCGAAAAGCGGTGTCTCCTTGGTGTAGAGCTTCACGCGTCGCACCAGCGTGGGCGAAAAGCGATTCAGGAAGCGCACAATGCGCTCGTAATCGGCTTCCGAGTCCACCCAGATCGACGAGAAGTTGCTGCTCACCTGGTCGCGCAAAATGCGCTCGATCAGCGAAAGATCGTGATAGATAAGTGCCGGCGATTTCGAATCATCCGACCGCTGCTTGATCTCGTTCCACAGGTGAATCAGGAAACGAAGATCGGCGCGCAATTCTTCTTCTGACGCGCCTTCCGCCGCCGTACGCACAATGAATCCGCCCGACGCTTCGCCGCGCTCGTGCGTCAAAATTCGCTTCAGCCTCTGCCGCTCTTCGTCGGACGCAATCTTGCGGCTCACGCCCACATGCGTCACTGTTGGCATAAACACCAGGAAGCGTCCCGGCAGCGCGATGTGACTTGTGATGCGAGCGCCCTTCTTGGCAATCGGCTCCTTGGCAATCTGCACCAGGATTTCCTGCCCCGGCTTCAGCAGGTCGCTGATAATCGGGAGGTCCGAGGTCTGCGACGAACGCCGCGAAGGCCCACGTCCTCCCGGGCGATGGCCGCGGTCGCCGCCCCGTTCTCCACCGCGCTCACCACCCCGTCCGCGACGACCTCGACCTCCGCGATCGCGCCGCGGTTGGGCCTGACCGTCGCCGGCCGGCTGGCCTTCTGCGGTTGCTGTTTCTTCCTCGTCCTCTTCTTCACCTTCGACGCCGTCTTCTTCCTCGCCGTTCTTGTCGTTGAAGTTCAGCTGGATGCGGTGATCGAGGTGAGCCTCCTGCAGCATTTCGCCCAATTCGCCAGAGCGAATCTGCGTCTGCAGGGTCTCTTCTTCGTACTCATCGAGATCGTGCTCGTCGTGCTTGTGCGTGTGGCGATGTACCGGCGCATCAATCTCCTCGCCTTCGATGACTTCTTCTTCAACCAAGCCGCTACCCGGAGCAAAGGTTGACACCGGCTGGACTGGAGCGGCCTTCGGCGCCTCTACCGCGGGCGCCTCTTCTTCCTTCTTTTTCTTCCCGCCCAGACCGAACAACCGGAATCCGCTGGGTGGATTGGGATCGACACGGTGCGACGCGCTTGTGTCGGCGTCTTCGCTGGTCTCTTCCAACTCGTCTTCGGTTTCCGTCGATCCATTCTCAGTTTCATGAACCGCTTCAGCCTCAGATCTCACTTCGCGCTGCGTTGTGGGCTCATCCACAACAAATCCAGCGGCTGCCACCGTCGCATCGGGAACAGTCTGGCTCGCAGCAGTCTCTTCGTGCAGCAAACCTTCTTGCGTCAGTTCCTGCTCGATCATTTCCTCATCCACGCGAATCGCTTGCCGCGTCTGAGGGACAGCTCCGGTTAACAACTCTTCAGTTTCTTCCGGCGCAAAACTTTCTTCAACAACAGCCTCGTGTCCCGACGTCTCGTCCGATATCTCCGGCTCTGCACCGCGGCCGCGGTGCCGCGAAATCGATTCGCCCGGCAGCAACCCGCTGCCATCCCACCCTAATGGAACTTCAATCAGTGTCGAAGGCCGCGAAGTCACTGCCGAACGAACCGGCGCCGCCTTCGGCTCTTCTTCCGCCGCAGCGCCGCCATACTTCCGCAACGACTCGCCAGGTAACACGATCGCCGTCGGCGCGCTTCCGCCTCGGCTCGCCGCGGCATAAATCTCCCGCGTTTCCCGCGGAGTCTCCAAAGGCGCGGCGACTTCTTCAGTCTCTGTCGTCTCTTCGGAACTCGCGTTGCCGTCCGGCGCACCGGAACTACCGCCCCGTCCTCCGCGACGGCGGCGGCGTCCGCGCCAGCGCTTTGCGCCCGGCTCGTTGCTCGTCTCGTCAGAAACTTCTTCTTGCCGCGAAGAAGTCACCGAACCCGCAGCAGGCCCAGCTTCAGAAATCTCAGGCTCAATTTCAATGGTTGGGTGCGCTTCGCGGGCCGGGCGATCCTGCCGCTGCCCATTGCGTCCGCCGCGCTCGCCACTGCTGTGCCGCACTTCGCGGGGAGCCTGGTTGGGAGTGCTGGCGGTCGCCTTTTCCAGTTCGTCGGTTTCTTCCTGGTCTTCCAACTCCAGAAAGTCCGTTACATAAAGGAAGGCGTCGCGTTCCAGTCCTATGTCGACAAATGCCGACTGCATGCCGGGCAGCACGCGCGTGACGCGGCCGTTGTAAATTGAACCAGCCAGCGTATATTCGTTTTCGCGTTCGTAGTAAATCTCCGCGAGCTGATCGTCTTCCAGAATTGCAAGCCGCGTCTCATGCGGCGTGCTTGAAATGCAAATCTCTTTTGCCATCGTACCTTTCCGCCCAGCGGCGTATGCCTGCTGGGGCCTGCGGCAAGGTCACGTGGAGAAACGCATTCCCGGAGAGGAGAGAGAGGAGCGATAGGGGATACCTGTGTGCTGCCGGTGGGCCAGCCTGCGTGCTGCGGCATTTCCAAAGGGGTTTGGTGCCGCTGCAAACGTCCTGGCGGACGAGCCGTACGATGGGGTGATCCTTGTGCAGAGAGTCTGTGACCAATGCGGCCGAATCCTTCGGCCGAGCCGTTAACCCAATGGCGTGTGCCTGGCCGGACCGCGTGACCGGGGCAGGGCATAAACGCCCAACCGCTCCCTCGCGATGCCTGCTTCCAGAACGCCACCGGCACCGGAAACCCCAGCAACAAATCGCTGTCGCTTGGGCGATCCGGTTTTCCCGTCTCTGCGTGCTCATGAACCCAATCCTGCCGGGTCTGCGGTCCATCGGAACCTGACCGGCGTAAATACTTGAAAAATATGCTCTCTGGCTCGTCCGATCTTTCGCGGCCCTCACCAGAGGTGGACTTGTTTGATGCGCATCGGGGCGCGTGCAGCCTCAACGCGTTAGTTTACGAACCGGCGCATGCGCACGTTCATCGCAACGCCCAGCGCAAGGAAAGTAAACAACACCGAAGATCCGCCGTAACTCATTAACGGTAAAGGGATTCCGGTGACGGGCATAAATCCTATGACCATGCCAACGTTGACCGCGATCTGGAAGGTCAACACAGCCACGACGCCCATAATAATGAGGGAGCCGGGCAGGTCGGCGGCTGTTTGAGCGTTTTGAATCAAACGCATCAATATGAAGAAGTATAGCAGTAGCACAAAGATTGCGCCCACGAAGCCATGTTCCTCGCTGAACGCCGCAAAGATGAAATCGGTGTAGGGAATCGGCAAAAAGTACCCCTGCGTCTGCGTCCCCTTGGCGACCCCTTTGCCCCAGATTCCGCCCGAACCCACGGCAATCTTCGACTGCAGCACCTGGTAGCCGGAGCCCTTGGGGTCGTTCTCAGGATTCACGAAGCTCGTGAGCCGCGCCATTTGATACGGCTTCAATAGCTTGCCGCTTGACCACGCGCCCCCGATAAGTACCGCGCCCACCGTGATCAGAATCAACGACTGCTTCAAGTTGATGCCGCCCAGAAACAGCCCTGCCACCAGGATCGGCGTAAACGTCAGCGCCGTGCCCAGGTCCGGCTCCTTCAGCACCAGAAGCATTGGCACGCCCACCAGCGCAAACGCCTTGAAGATGTCCGGCCAGGTAAGACGCTTCGCTCCGAGATTCGCAAAATAGCGTGCCACCATCAGAATCAGGATCAGCTTCAGCCACTCCGACGGTTGAAACAGCATCGGCCCCAGCTTGATCCATCGCCGTCCGCCCAGCGCCTTGTGCCCTATCCCCGGAATCAGTACGGCCGCCACCCCGACAAGAAATACACCATATGCCCAGGGAACCCAATCGAGCAGCCGATGGTAGTCCACCCGCGACAGAATGAACATCGCCACCAGGCCACCGGCGATCCAGAGCATCTGCCGGCTGTGAAATCCCACAAACTTGGTGTGCAGCGTCGCCGAATAAATCTCCAGCACCGAGACAGTGCAAAGCAGAAGCACCAAACCCAGCAGGCCCCAGTCGAAGTCGCGAAAGCTCAAGAACCGCCGCATTGCCATCAGGGCGTTCCGATCCGTCGCTTTGGCAGCGCCATGCCAACCTGTTTCGCAGATAGGCCCGCGGCAGAAACTCTCAGACCGTTCCTCTGCCCGTCTGCAGGCGGATCGACGAAGAACCGCCCCGCATGCAGCCGCGCCGTCTCTGTCCCGTCAGCCTTCTTGGCCCCGTCCGGCGAGGTCCACACCGCACCCACTTCCACCGGTTTGTCGGCTGTCTTGCTCGGCGCAAGATTATGCGCCAGCCGCCGCTGTTTCTCCACATAGGCCGCCACTACCTTGGCGCCGATACGTGCTGGGTAGTAGCTGAATTCGCCGTTCTGCCAAAGCACCGCCACTACAAGCTCCGGGTTGCGTCGCGGTGTCACGCCCACAAACCACACATTGGGCAAAGTGGCGTGCGACTTCGCCACCTTGGTGTCATGCCCAACCACCTGCGCCGTGCCTGTCTTCCCACCGAAGTCGATGCCCGGCAATCCTTCTGCGCCCGCAGTGTGGTAGAGGCCGGGCTGAGTCACCTGGTACATGCCGTCTGTAATCGTGACCCAGTTTTCCACATCAATCGGGACGTCAACCTTCCCCGATCCGGGATAGCTGTCTTGTAGCGCCCGCTGAAAATCGGGTGTCAACTCGTCGGCAAACACCGCATGCGGCCGAACCATGTGCCCCCCCGATGCGATCCCGCCGATGACTCGCGCCAGCTGAATAGGCGTGGCTTCAATAGCGCCCTGTCCGATTCCGACCGAAATGGTTTCCCCCGCATACCACTTGCGGTGGAAGTTTTTCATCATCCACTGTTCTGAGGGCATCAGCCCCGGCTGCTCATTCGGCAGATCAATACCCGTTCTCTGCCCGTAGCCGAACGCGCTGGCATACTTCGAAATCCGGTCAATGCCCAGCCGGTCCGCAAGGGTGTAATAAAACGTGTCGCACGACATCGGTATCGCGTTGTGAATGTCCACCATGCCGTGTCTCTCATCGCAGTGATAGAAGTGGCCGTAGAAGTTAGCGCCACCATTGCACATCACGTGCATGTCCTGCGCGATGCCTTCCTGCAATCCCGCCACCGACATCAGAATCTTGAACGTCGACCCCGGTGCAAGCTGCGCCTGCAGCGCCTTGTTCATCAACGGATGATCGGGATCGGTAAGCAGCTTGTTCCACTCGCCGCGATCGATGCGCACAGCAAACGCGTTCGGATCGAAGCTCGGCCGCGACACCAATGCCAGAATCTCGCCGTTCCTCGGATCCATCGCTACAATCGCGCCGTTGCGATCGCCCATCGCCAGTTCGGCTGCCTTCTGCAAATCGTTGTCGATCGTCAGCCGCAGGTCTTGTCCCGGGGTTGAGTGCTCGGTGTGCAGATACCCCACCTCCCGGCCATGGCTATCCACAATCACGTCGCGCGATCCGTCCACCCCGCGCAACAACTGGTCGTACGTCTGCTCCACCCCGGCCTTGCCCACCACATCGCCCGGTTCATACGCCGCATAGCGCATGTCGTTGTCAAGCATCTCTTCGCTCACTTCGCCCACGTACCCAATCAGGTGCGAAGCAAACCCGTCGCGTGGATAGAGCCGCCGCTCCACATCAAGGGTTTCCAACTCCGGCAATTCGTTGCGGTGCGCTTCAATAAACGCCTGCTCATCCGGCGTCACTTCCTGTTTGATGGGAATCGGCTGATAGCCCGGGGCCGCGCGATAGCGCCGCAGCGTTGCCTGCAGTTGATCCAGATCCAGATGAAGCCCCTTTGCAATCAGCGGCAGGTCGGTGTCCACAGTGTGCCCCTGCTCGCGAATGAGGAAACACGAAACCGAAGGATAGTTATCGACGATCAGACGATTCTCGCGATCAAAAAGCTTGCCGCGCGGTGCCAACAACGGCACCTTGCGAATACGATTCTGCTCGGCCAGCACGCGGAAGTTGTCCGCGCCCAGCACTTGCAGTCGCCACAGCCCCGCCGCCAGCGCCAGCATCATCAGCAGAATGCCGTACTGCGCCGAAGACAGCTTCGCCCCGGAGATCTTTTCGCCACGTGTTGCCTTGTCTAAATACATCGGTTTGCACCTTCAGAATACAGCCAACTTCACTGCTCTCTCAGCCGCCCCGTTCTATTCAATTCCACCGCCAACACCTTAGTTTGACGATGCTGCGGACCACGCGGCTCTCGGCATTCGATAGGTCGGTTCAATCATTCCCGAGGGCGGGTATAGCTCCTCTCCCGTGTAGACAAATCCCACCTTTAAGAGCACCCGTCGCGACGCCTCGTTTTCAGGATGGTGCCCGGCAAAAAGCGCAGCCGCCCCCACCGTCGTAAATGCATGGTCGATAATGCCTCGCGCTGCTTCCGGCGCCAGTCCCCGTCCCCAGAACCCGGGACGAAGATGGAACCCGAGTTCGAGAATGTTCTCCTCCATGCGGTAGGGCCGCAACCCGGCGCACCCCACGTGCGCGTCGTTCTCAAGCAGAAAAATAGGCCAATACTGAAAGCCATACCGCTGCATATGCGCCATTTCAACGTCCAGTCGCGCGCGCACCATGGCCGGCGAAAACGGCCCGCCAAACAGCCCCGTGACCTTGCCGTCGCCCCACAATTCTTCTGCAATTGAATAGTCGCCATCGCCCCAGCAGCGAAATCCAAGACGCCGGGTCTTCAAGAAATATTCCATGCTGCCTCAACATCGAGAACAGTTTCAACAACCTCGACACATTGCCCCCGAAAACGGGGAACAGCGACCCATTGCGAACAAAAAATCCTGGCTCGCCCATCCAGTTGTCAATCCCTGATGTGTAACCGGTCCAGAAACGGGAAAGCGACCAGCGCGATTGCCGAATTCCCAATCGCCTTGTACAACTCAACCGGCCAGTCCGGTTCCAGCGCCAGTCCCAGCAGGAAACGGTTCACAAAGATGTAGAGTGCGCTCGAGAGCAGCGAAAGCAGAAAAATCAGCGCCAGCCGAATCGTGTGGTTTTCCACGTCGATGCGCACCCCTACCGACGCCGCCAGAAAACCAACCACCGTCTTTGCCACTCCGTTGATCCCGATGGCGTGATGCGTCAGTGCATCCTCAAACAAGCCCAGCACGCAGCCCATAAACATACCCTGAATCGGACTGCGTCGGCCCAGCGCGAAAAACACCGTGACCACCAACGGCAGATCAAAAAACGCAAATCGCCCCAGCAGCCGCGGCAGCCACGCCTGCAGCACCAGCGCCACAAGTGGCACCAATGCATACACCAAAACCGGATAGCGGTGGATCTCCAGATCGCGGCGCGTGTCGGCCGTCAGCACAGGCATGGTTACGGATTCCTCCCCGCGCTTGAATTGTTCCCCGGCTTCGCAGGAGCCGCGCCCGTTGCTAACGGTGGTGCCGTCTTCGCTGGTGCCGTCGTCTTTTTCTGCGGAGCGACAAGCGGCTCGTGTGGTGTCACGCTTCCTGGTGCCTGCGTCGGTCCCGGAGCTGCTCGCGCCGGCTGTGCCTGACCTGGCGTCGCCGGCTCTGCATTGCTCGGTTGCGTGGCTCCATTCGTGTCCGCCGCGCCCGGCGTAAATCGATCGGGGTGCAACGGCAGCGGAGGATGAGTAATCAGCCCTGGGTTCGACGAGTCATTCAGCGGCTGCTGATCAGCCGGCAATGCCGGATCAATCAGCCCCGGCAGCCGTTCCGCCAAAACTTCCGACGCCTTCTGCTGTGCCTTCTCTTCGTCTGCCTGCGCCTGCGCGCCGTCCTGCGCTTCGCTCGTCGCCATGTCCTGCGTCTGTTCGGGTGGGAAGCGCGGCTCGGTCGATGTAATCACCAGCACTTCATCCAGCCGGTCCAGGTGCGCAGCCGGCTTCACAATCACTTTGATGAATCCGTCGTTATCCGCATCGCGAATCACCTTCTCGACGACACCCACCGGCAGCCCGCGCGGAAAAATCTCGTCTCCGCCCGCCGTCAACACTCGCTCGCCCGGCTGAATGCGGCTGTCGGCCATGATGCCCACTATCTGCGGCTGGCCCGCTGCGTTGCCGCGCAGTATTCCGCGAATCCGTGTCGTCTCCAGAATTACCCCGGCCCCGCTCGTCTGGTCGTTGATCCCCAACACCTGCGCCGTATGCGGAAACACGTCGCGCACCTTGCCCACAATGCCATCGGCGGTAATCACCGCCATGTCGTGTTCCAGCCCTTCTCCTTTTCCCTTGTCGATATAAAACACCCGCGACTGGTCGCTGCCGCTCGATCCAATCACCTGTGCCGCCGTGGTCTTGTAAATGTATTTTTCCTGAAAGCCCAGTATTCCCTGCAACCGCTCGCCCTGACGGGCATCTTCCAACAGCGCGGCCTCCTCCAGCCGCAGCCGGTCCACGGTCTTCTGCAGTTCTTGGTTCTGTTGGCGCACATTGCGCAAATCGAAGTACTCGTGCCACAGATATCCGATGCCGTGACCACCCGAGTGCATCAATCGCTCCGGCGGGGAAACCAGCGCATTGGCCCACAGCCTTAACAGCCGCACTCCACCCGAATCGCGCGGATCCAGGCTCATCCGCCCGGCGTCTGTTCGGTGCACCTGCATGGCAAGGCCCACGATCTGCACCAGCAGCAGCACCAGCAGCACCAGCAGATTCCGATAGCGAACGAAGAAGGATTCCATTGCAATCAGTGAACAGGCAGTAGTGAGCAGGGCACGGCTGCCCGTCTGCATTTCATTGTAATGACGGGTCGCAATCCTGCCGCCTAGGTTCAGACTTCGGATTCCCTGGAACCGTTGCGAGCGAAAAGCGAGCGGTCAGCCGCACCGCAGGTGCTTAATCGATCTTGATCTTCCGCAACAGTCTGAAATCTGACAGCATCTTGCCCGTACCCAGCACCACCGATGCCAGCGGATCGTCCGCCACCGAAACCGGCAACCCTGTCTCTTCACGGATGCGCTTGTCCAGATTCTTGATCAGCGCGCCCCCGCCCGTCAGCACAATGCCGCGGTCTGAAATATCGGCGGACAGTTCCGGCGGCGTCCGCTCCAATGCCACTCTAATCGCATTCATGATCACCGCTATGCATTCGCCCAGCGCCTCGCGAATCTCGCTGTCGTCAATTGAGATCGTTTTGGGCACGCCCTCAATCAAGTTGCGCCCCTTGATCTCCATCGTCAGCGGCTTGTCCAGCGGGTAGGCAGATCCAATTTCAATCTTGATCGCTTCCGCCGTGCGCTCACCGATCAACAGGTTGTACTTGCGCTTCAGATAATTGGTGATCGCCTCGTCCATCTGGTTGCCGGCCATCCGCACCGAGCGCGAATACACAATCCCCGACAACGAAATCACTGCAATATCTGTGGTCCCGCCGCCGATATCCACCACCATGTTACCGCTGGGCTCGGTAATGGGCAGGCCCGCGCCAATCGCCGCCACCATCGCCTGTTCCACCAGGTACACTTCGCTGGCCTTTGCGCGATACGCCGAGTCCTCGACCGCCCGCTTTTCCACCTGCGTTATCTCGGAGGGCACGCCAATCACAATCCGCGGATGCACCAGCATCTTGCGGTTGTGCGCCTTCTGGATGAAATAGTTCAGCATCTTCTCTGTGACTTTGAAGTCGGCGATGACGCCGTCCTTCATCGGCTTGATGGCCACGATGTTGCCAGGTGTCCTGCCCAGCATCTCCTTGGCCTCTTTGCCTACGGCTTCCACCTCGCCGGTGTTCTTGTTGATAGCCACTATGGAGGGTTCGTTGACCACGATGCCCTTGCCGGCCGCGAAGACCAGCGTGTTGGCCGTGCCCAGATCAATGGCCAGATCGCTCGAAAACATGCTGAAGAGTGAGCGCCAGCCGTGCGTCCGCGAAGAGCGCGATGGATAACCGTTTAATGACATTGGGAATCCGGATCTACCTCAAGCCTCATTGTACGGCCAACAACTGCCACGTGCCGACTAGGGAAACACGCGTGGGTTCAGCATAAGTAACGGTACAGTCGAGTGGATTCTTCGCCGCCCGCCACTCCTGCGCACTTGCGAGGAGTAACCTCAATCTCCCCGCCTCATCGAACTTCCAGCCGACGCACCCCTCCCTCCACTCCCGCACAAGAAGATAGCAGCTCCCCTCTTGCGATAAACTCAGTTGTTTGCAGGACTCGCTTCCTGGGTCCCTCGGTCCCTGGTCCCTTAGTCCCTGCCCTTTCGAGGCTCTTATGACCTACCCCACTTACCACAATCTGATCGGCGGCGAATGGCTCCCCGCCCAAAGCGGCAAGACCACGCTCAACCTCAACCCTGCCGACCACTCCGACGTCATCGGCGCCTTCCCCTCGTCGCATGTCGAAGACGTAAACCTCGCCGTGGCCGCGGCAAAAAAGGCCTACGCCACCTGGCGCCTTGTCCCCGCCCCCAAGCGCGCGGAAATCCTTCTCCGTGCCGGCCTCCTCCTCCGGGAGCGCAAAGAAAAATACGCACGCGACATGACCCGCGAAATGGGCAAGGTCCTCGCCGAGACCCGCGGCGACGTGCAGGAAGCCATCGACGAAGCCTTCTACGTCGCCGGCGAAGGCCGCCGTCTCTTCGGCGTCACTACTCCGTCTGAATTGCAAAGCAAGTTCGCCATGAGCGTCCGCATGCCGGTTGGCGTCTGCGGCCTCATCACCCCATGGAACTTCCCTATGGCCATCCCCTCGTGGAAGCTCTTCCCGGCCCTCCTCTCCGGCAACACCTGCGTCATCAAGCCCGCGTCGGACACACCGCTCTCCGTCTACAACCTGGTCGAAGCGTTAGTGGACGCCGGCCTGCCCACCGGCGTAGTCAATATCGTCTGCGGCGGCGGTTCCGAGACCGGCACGCCGCTCATCGAACACCCCGACGTCCGCGCCATCAGCTTCACCGGCTCCAGTTCCGTCGGCTCCTTCGTCGGTCAGCGCGCCGCCGCCACCTTCAAGCCCGTCTCGCTCGAGATGGGAGGCAAGAACGCGCAAATCGTCCTCAACGACGCCAACCTCGACCTCGCCCTCGACGGTGCGCTCTGGGGGGCGTTCGGCACCACCGGCCAGCGCTGCACCGCCACCAGCCGCATCCTCCTGCAAAAGGGAATCGCCGGCGAATTCACCAGGCGCTTCGTCGCCCGCGCCAAGGCCCTCAAAGTCGGCGACGGCCTCGACGAGTCCATCGAAGTCGGCCCGCAGGTCAACCCCGGCCAGATCGAAACTTCAACCAAATACGTTGAGATCGCCCTCGCCGAGTGCGCCCAGCTTCTCTGTGGTGGCCACGCCCTCACCACAGGCGCCTACGCAAAAGGCACCTTCTTTGAACCCACCGTGCTCGGCGGCGTCACGCCCACCATGCGCATCGCTCGCGAAGAAGTCTTTGGCCCGGTCGTCTCGCTCATCGAGTTCGACACCTTTGAAGAAGCCGTCGAAATCGCCAACTCCATCGACTACGGCCTCTCCACTTCCATCTACACGAAGGATGTGAACCGCGCCTTCACCGCCATGCGCGACCTCGAAGCGGGAATCACATACATCAACGCCCCCACCATTGGAGCAGAAGTGCACCTGCCCTTCGGCGGAGTCAAGCAGACCGGCAACGGCCATCGCGAAGGCCTCGGTGCCATCGACTTCTTCACCACCTGGAAAGCCGTCTACGTCGACTACTCCGACAAACTCCAGCGCGCCCAAATCGACAACGCGGAGTAGAACCAACCAGTTTGGTTCAATGAATAAAAATCCCACGTGATAGGCGACAACCTGTTCGCCAATCACGTGGGATTCTCTAATCTAAAAGCTTTCCTCGAATTGCTTCCTACTCATTCATCCGCGCCAGCACAACCGCCGGCGATCCCGAGTGCCGCAGCATGCACACGGCGTGCTGGTCGCAGGTGTAGTGCACGAGCGCCGAATCCTCCGCCCACTGTGCCGCCGCCGCCTGGTCCGCTGTTCGCAGAATAAAGAAGCTCTTTCCCGGACCCACGGTCAGTAGCGCTCGCCCCGACTCATACGCAGTCACCTGGTCGTCGCCCTGCATAAAGTACAACGACTGCACCTTTTTCGGCTGACGGGGCCGCGTGGCCGCGGCAGCCCGTTCAGGGTTCACCGTCTGCTGCGCGTCATTCCGTATCGCCCCGCCCCGCATCGTATCGTTTTGCCGCGGCGCGTTCTTCGGTGTCTCATCCACAACTACCGGGGACTTCCGTCCCATCAACTTGTCTTGAGCCGCTGTCGTCGGAAAGTTGGTCGTGAAAGACCAATAGTCCGCTTTCCGATATTGATCGGCCGAGCAGGGCAGTGCGCCCTCCGCCCACAGACCGTCGATACCGCCATTTTTTAGCGGTAGGCGCTTGAACACATCGGTCCCTGCGGGCAGACCCGAGGGCGCGCCTTTGCCCTCATTCGGCGTCAATTCAATCTGCTTGTCGCAGAGCACCGAGCCGTCGCGGTCCAACAGGCGTGCGTTGATAAAAACAGGCTGTGTCGTGTTGTCCACGACTTTCAAAAAACCATCGCTGTCGCGCCCATCGATGGGTTCAATTTTCAGTCCGTAGGTCGCGCTCTTGTCTGGCCAGTGAACCACAAGATGTCCCCGCAGACCGGTATCGTTTGATACGCCCTGACCCAGATCGAGGGTCGCGGCAGGCTTCCCGGGCAGCGACAACGACAGCCCACCGCCCTTCATGGAAAACAGTGCTAGGCCGCCCATCGCCACCACTGCCAGCACCAGCATGATTTTGGCTGCATTCGATTTCTTCTCTGCCGGCTCAATCGTCGCTCCAGGGGCAAGCTCGCCCTGGTGCTCGTCCATATACTTACGAAGCCATTCCTGGTCCGCAACTTGAGTCGGCTCAGCTACGGTCTCTTGCTGTTCAGACCCCACCATCTGTGCTTCCTCTCAGTGAAAGTCCCGTGTGCTGCCCCGTTCAACCGGGTATGCTCAGGCGGTGCGCGGTCGCCTGTGATCTTTCAAATCTACAATTGAGCCAGTGGATTCCCCATCAATCCTCTTGCCCAGCCCGGTCCAGCACGCGCGTGCGATGCCACGGCGCGTTAATCCGATCTAGTCTTGCGATCTATCTAAACAGTATGGAGGCTTCCGGGCTAACCTGTCCCGATGGTAACGCTATTTAAGGTTATTCAGGTAACATATCCTCGTCTGGATCCTCCTCCTTCGCCTTGGGCGCGACAGCAGCCTTGGTCTCGACCTTCACCGGAGCCGTCACCGGTTCGCTGGGCAACGCCGGGTGGTCAAACGTATATAGTTCATTAAAAAGATACTTATAGGTTGCATGCGATTGCCCGCGAAATTGCGGCTTGAACCCGAACAGCACGATCCGCCCCTTGCCGAATTCCAACTCCATCGCTGCCGCCTTGCCCTCAATTGCCTCCGGATGCAGCAGCAGCCCGCTCTCCAGCGGGTTCGTCTCCTTGGGATAGTGCGCCAGCACCGCCCCGTGGAACCCCGCCTGCGCCACGAACGCCGGCCCGCCCTGGAACATCACCACCGGCGAGTCCGTTGCACCAAAATTCACCGGCAGGTCCGCGTGCTCCGTTTCCACCCGCAGCAATGCCCCAGAGCAGAAAAACTTGTCGCTCTTCGCGCCCTCCAGCGCATTCTGCACCGGCAACGACATTAGAGGAATCAGCGCGCTCGCCGTCCGATTCAGCGCAATCAGCGTTCCGCCGTCATGGGTAAACTCGCGCAAGTTCTCGATTCCGTCCTGGCCGATGCCACCCGCATACTCGCCCGGCACAATTCCCGCTCCAAACCCGTCCATCATCTGGTGTGACGACATGTCCGGCAGCACAATTACGTCGTACCGACTCTTCAAATTCGCCGAGCGCATGTCCGCGTTATAAATACTCTTCGGCTCAAAGCCGTAGTTCTCCAGAATCCATCGCGTCCATCCCTCGTCAATCGACGCCGCCCATGGCCGGTAAATCCCCACCCGCGCCCTCTTCAGCGCAATCGTCTTTGCCGGCGCCGTCACCGCCACAGCCGGCACCGCATACTTCTTCGTCAGATCGCCCACGGCCGCGCGGCTCAACCCACCAAGCAGAAACGCCCCAGTCTCCGTGCCGTCCGCCGTCTTCACCGCTTCCTGCACAACTGAAACCGTCCCGCCCGCCTTCAGCGCCGCATTCACCAGCTCAAACGACGCATTCGCCTTGTGGCTCACCGCAAACACCGTGCCCGCTCCATCCACGCTAGCTTCCGGCAACTCCGCCTTGTCGACCTTCGTCAGCAGCGCACGCGCCTCCGCGCTCACCGGATCGGTCACCGCATCCGCCGTCACACCCATCTGCAATGGCAGCGTCCACCCCGTAACGTCATACGGAAGATCAATCGCTTTCGCCGTTCCGTTCTCCAGCGCATCCGGATACTTCTGCCGCTCAAACAACTCCTTCGCTAGCGCAGAAAACGGCTGGTCCATGGGAATCACCCACGATCCCGTCGGATACGTCACGCCATTCGCCTTGAACCCCGCCTTCGTTGCGTAGACATCCAGCCCGTTGTCGATCATCTTCTGCGCCAGCAACCCCGCCTCCGGCGTATCCGCCTGCTTCGACGGAATCACATACGCAAACGGCGGCTCCTTGCTGAAGTGCTTGATATTGTCCCGCGCCGCTTGATACCGGTTGTAGAGCAGCGTCTCGCGATTCTTTGCCGCCAGGTCCAGCACACTCATCGACCCGCCCGCCATGTAATCCACTGCATCCTTCAGTCGCCACCATCCACCTTCCCACGGCGTCGAATACATGCTCAGCGCGCGCAGATCTCTAAAGTCCTTCGGGAAATCATTCACGGTATAGAAGTGCGGCGTTGCATAGTCATACAGCGCCGTCTCCGTGAAAAATGAAATCTCATTGCGAAACACGTGCGCCCAATCCGTAAACCCCGCATACCAGTTATCGAAGCGCGACTCACTGATCGCCCCCGGCATGTCATGCGCGTTTAGATACGCCGTCATGTTCGCGCCAATCAGGTTCAGCCAGCTCCGCACCAGCGGGCTGATGTTGCTTGAGATCGGATCGGAAAACGGCGGAATCCAGATGCGCGCAGGGAAGGGAGCCGTCTGGTGCTGGCAATAAAAAATCGCCGGACTATACTCCAGTTGCGCCTTCACCACCACCTGCTCTTCCTTCATGTTCATCATGTAGCCATCGCGATTGTTGTCGTGCCCCACATAATCCTGGTAGAGCCACGGCATCGGCGCCACTTCATATTTCGTCCCCAGGTTCTGCCGGTACCAGTGCACCACCATGTCCTGCCCATCGGGATTGAGCGTCGGCCACAGCACCAGAATCACCTGATCCAGAATCGCGTCCATGTGCGGATCGCCCTGCGCCGACAGCATCCTGTACGCCAGCACCATCGTGTGCTGCGGCCCGGCCACCTCGTCCGCATGCAGCCCGCCATCAATGTGGACTATCATCTTCGCCGTCCGCGCCAGCTCTTTCGCCTGCTCGTCCGTCAGGTCCTTCGCATGTGCCAGCCGATTTGAAATCTGCTTGTACTCATCCAGCTTCGCCAAATTCGCCGGCGACGAAATCACCGCGATCTCAATGTCCTTCCCCTCGGTCGTCTTGCCCACCGTGAACATCTTGATGCGGTCGCTCGCCGCGGCCAGCGCATGAAAATACCGAATCGTGTCCTCGTAATCCGCCAGATAAAAATCGTCCCCAGGGTTATGCCCCAGCACCGAAATCGGCGTAGGCACCGCCGCCTGCGCCGTCATTAAAGGCGCAACACAAACGCAGCACAAAGCAACACAAACCAGGCGGCTACAAAAATTCATCTTCAACGAAGACATCGAATCTCCTTTTGTAATCAAAAAGCCAGCAACCTAAACGGGGAACAACGAGCCAATCCTTTGAGTTCCCCTGCGCCTTGAATTGAACATGCTTAAGTTGAAGGGTACGGGCTTTAGCCCGTACGCCAAAGCAGCCCTATTCACAGGGCTTTCGCCCTTGATGGAAAGTCGAATCAAAGCTCATTCAGGGAAATCGCCCCAGCACGTCACTGTCCTGGGTGCACCAAGGGTATCGCAGCGACCGCACCGTGCAAAGCGCATCCTTTGGAAGAAGGTTCGGGATCGGTTCCCGAAAAGAAGATCGTCGCACTTCGGCAATCACTGAACCCGGCACGCGCCTGCTTGGATGGTAGGCGGTCCCGCTGTTTCGGCTTCATCTCTGTTTGGGAATCAGAAACCGTTGAGCCTCGCCTGGACAAAGCCGCCGCGCAAATTCGCGACTTCGTCGAAGCCATTGCCCTTCAGCGCGCAGACGGCGAGATAGCCGCGCTGACCCTTCTGGCAATACACGAGAATTTTGCGATCGTGCGGCAACTCCCCGATTCGATCGCGGAGTTCTCCCAGCGGGATATGCACGGCATTCTGCAGCAGTCCAGATTCGGCCACTTCGCTGTTCTCGCGCACATCCAGAAGGAATTCACCGTTCGGCTTCCAATCCTCAGGCGAGATGGTCGCCAAATCACCCCGAACGATGTGGTCGGCCACGAATCCCGCAGTGTTTACGGGATCGTTCGCGGAGCCGAACGGCGGCGCGTAAGCCAGGTCGAGACTCTCAAGATCGAAGACGCTCATTCCGCCTGCAATCGCAGTAGCGAAGACATCGGTTCGCTTGTCCACGCCGTCTTCGCCCACTACCTGCGCACCGAGCAAACGCCCCGTACCGTCTTCGGCGATAACCTTGATCATCATCGGTCTTGAACCGGGATAATAGCCCGCGTGGTTTGGGTCGATCGTAATGCTCGAGATGAAGCTGAATCCTGCTTTTGCGGCCTGCGCGCTGTTCAAACCTGTGAACCCTGCTGTCATATGCAGAACACGGACGATGGAGGTTCCGAGAGATCCGGGATAGAGGATGTGACCGCCTGCTGCATTGCCTCCTGCGATACGGCCTTGGCGATTGGCCGGACCGGCAAGGGGAATGCGCGTGCGCGCACCCGTAAGCATGTGAGTTGTTTCTGCCGCGTCGCCCACAGCGTAAATGTCAGGGTCCGAGGACTCCATCCGCGCGTTCACCTTGACGCCACCGGTGACACCAATTTCAAGCTCCGCCCGTTTGGCTAGGTCCACCTCGGCGCGAACTCCCACACTCAGCAGGATCAGTTCCGCGGCTACAAATGTGCCATCAGCCAATTCCACTCCGCTCGGGCTGAAGGCCTTTGCTTCTACCCCCGTCATGAGGTCAAAGTCATTGCCGCGGACTCGGTTCTGCAGATGTGTCGCCACATCGTGGTCGAGTAGGGGAAGAATATGGGGGAGCCGCTCGATAACTGTAACTTTCATGCCGCGACGATAAAATGCCTCGGCCATTTCAAGGCCGATAAATCCCCCTCCTATAATGGCGGCCGTCTTCGGTTGGCGCGAGTCAACGAACGCGATGATGCGATCCATGTCTGGAACGTCCCGGAGGGTGAAGACGTTGGGCAATTCCGCTCCGGTGATCGGGGGCACGATCGGCTTCGCGCCTTGACTGAGGATCAGCTTGTCGTACGAGAAATCCTCTTCACTGCCGTTGCTGCGCCGAACACGGATTGTCTTTTCGGACCTGTCAATCGAGACCACTTCATGGTTCACGTGTACTTGAACACGCGATCGAATCCACATCTTCTCCGGTGTCATGATCAGGAGTTTCGAGCGGTCTTCGATTTCGCCGGCGATATGGTAAGGCAGGCCGCAATTGGCAAACGAGATGTAAGGGCCCCGTTCGAAGATGTGAATCTCAGCCGATTCATCGACGCGCCGTGCTCGGGCAGCGGCAGAAGCGCCGCCTGCCACGCCGCCGACAATCATGATCTTGCGTGCGGTTTTCATTTTCTACTCCGTCGTGCAAAAAGGCGCATGACTTTCCCGGCCACGGTTCCAGGGCATCCTGGCGAGGAACACCGCCATGCCGCAGGTTCCGGTCGCGCCTGCGATCACCAGCCCACCGCCGAGGAGCAGCGGCAGCACCGCAAACCAGCGATCTACTGCGATCGCAAGAACCGCACCCACAATCGCAAGCGATCCGATGACAATCTGAACCTGTCGCAGAATGGGAAGGACGCTGTTGACGCCTTGCAGGATGGGCAATCCTGCGTCCCTCCAGGACTGCATACCACCCTCGACCAGCACGCAATCGCTGCATCCGGCAAGTTCGAATTGTTCAATGGCTTTCATCGCCCGCGCGCCGGCTTCGCAGACAACGTAGATGGGCGTGCCCGCCAAGTGCTGAGCAAGATAGGCCTCCACCTTCAATTCGTTGAGAGGAATTGAATTTGCACCCGGCACATGCGCGCTGGCATATTCTGGAGGCGTGCGAACATCCAGCAAATCATGAATACTACCTGCACTGAGGGTGGCCGACAGCGCAGCGGGAGAGATACGTTTCATCTTGACTCCGATTATATCGATGCATGACTATATGATCAAATGGTGATATATGCCAAATGCCAAAACAAGCCGCGATCTAAACGACGCCGAACTGGAAAAAGTCGCGGGACAATTCCGCATGCTGGGCGAGCCCATGCGTCTCAAAATTCTGCAAGCAATTTGCGTGAAACCGCTAACGGTTGGCGAAATCGTTGACGCAACCGGTGCAACGCAGTCGAATATCTCAAAACACCTTGCGTTGCTGGCATCCTCTGGCGTCATTACCCGCCACAGGCGCGGCCAGTTTGTCTCGTACGGAATGAGCAACCCTCTGACCTTGAAGCTGTGCGAACTTGTACACAGGGAACTGATAAAACAGTCGTGAACGCTCTCTAGTCCGCCGGGTCGCTGCTAACGACTTAATCGACGTGCAACCACACCGACGCGCGTTCCTACCCCTTAACCTCCATCACATCCCGCAGCGCAAAGCTAGTCTCCAGCCGCGTCACCCCCGGCAGCCGCGACAGCTCATTCTGGTGCAGCCGCCCATAGTCATCAATCCCCGCCACCCGCGCCACCAGCATGTAGTCGTATTGCCCCGCCATCAAGTGGCAGCTCACAATTTCGCGGCACCGCCGTACCGCCGTCTCAAACGCTCCCAGCACTGCCGCCGACTGCCGCTCCAGCGTCACGCGGATATACACCGTCATCCGCTTGCCCAGCAGCCGGTCGTCCACCAGCGCGCGATACCCGCGAATTGCTCCCACCTGCTCCAGCGCCAGAATCCGCCGCGACGCCGCCGAAGCCGACAACCCCACCGCCTCACCCACCTCATAATTCGTTGCCCGCCCGTTGCGCTCCAGATGCCGCAAAATCGCCCCATCCAGCTCATCCAGCCCGCTGTCTACCCCAATCACACTCGTTTCGTTCGACAATCTGGCAGTTTCCGAACGTTTTGTGCTCATGGGCCTGTTTTACCACGAACTTTGCACACATTGGAACCCCCTTGCGCCGTAATATCTTCGCAAGTCAGAAGCATCAGTTCAGCCGTGCCGGCGCAGCCCTCCTCCTTTAAATCCAGAACCCGGCACGGCTGCTTCGACTTCACCCCCTCCCCCCGCGTCCTACACAGTAGAGGAGATCGCAATGATCATCGGTGTTCCCAAAGAGATCAAGGACAACGAAGCGCGCGTCGGCATCACCCCCGCCGGCGTCAAAGCGCTCACCGAGGCCGGCCACAAAGTCCTCGTTGAAATGCAGGCCGGCGCGCTCTCCGGTTTTGAAGATGCCGAATATCAAAATGCCGGCGGCGAAATCGTTGGCGACGCCGCCTACGTCTGGGGCAAGTCCGAGATGGTTGTCAAAGTCAAAGAACCCATCGCCAAGGAATATCCCTTTTTCCGTCCCGGCCTCGTCCTCTTCACCTATCTCCACCTCGCGCCGCTCCCCGCCCTCACTGACAAGCTTCTCGAATCCAAAGTCATTGGCATCGCCTATGAAACAGTCCGCGATCGCCAGGGCACCCTCCCCCTCCTCACCCCCATGAGTGAAGTCGCCGGGCGCATGAGCGTTCAGGTCGGCGCTTCCTATCTTGAAAAAGAGCGCGGCGGCCGCGGCATCCTTCTCGGCGGAGTCCCCGGCGTCCCCCCCGCCCACGTCACCATCATCGGCGGTGGCATCGTCGGCACCAATGCTGCAAAAATCGCGCTCGGCTTCGGCGCCAAGGTCACCCTCGTCGACGTCAATCTCAATCGCCTGCGCGAGCTCGACGACCTCTTCAACGGCCGCCTCTACACGCTCGCGTCCAATAGCTATAACATCGCCCACGCCACCCGCGAGGCCGACCTTGTCATTGGCGGAGTGCTCATTCCCGGCGCCACCGCCCCCAAGCTCGTCACCCGCTCCATGGTCGCGCAGATGAAGAAAGGCGCAGTCATCGTCGACGTCGCCATCGACCAGGGCGGCTGCGTTGAAACCGCCAAGCCCACCTCGCACTCCAATCCCAGCTACATCGTTGACGGCGTGGTGCACTACTGCGTCACCAACATGCCTGGAGCGGTCCCGCACACCTCCACGCTGGCACTGACTAACTCGACATTTCCCTATGTGCTACGACTCGCCAACCTCGGCGCGCAAGCCGCTCTCAAGGCCGATGCCGGCCTCGCCGAAGGCCTCAACACCTATATGGGCACACTCACCTACCGCGGCGTAGCCGAAAGCCAGCAGAAGCCCTGGACCCCCGCCGCCAGTCTTCTCGGATAACCGACCGGACTGCATGTAGGACTCCTCAGTTCCACGAAAATGGGTGCACCATCCTTGTGCGGCAAGGGTGTGAAAGCACGACGCTTTGCAAACCCTTGTCACCCTGAGCAAGCTTGGCGAGCCGAAGAGCCTTCTTAAGCTAAGGTGTTGTCGAATTGACATATATATCTAATAGGCATATAGCTACTAATAATATGGCAAGACGCACAAGCTCCGGCACCGAAGTCCTCCTGGGTCTCCTCACCATCTCTCCCATGTCCGGCTACGACCTCGGCCAGCTCATCCAGAACTCCATCCGCCATTTCTGGAACGAAAGCTACGGGCAGATCTATCCCAACCTCCGCCAACTCGCCGCCGGCGGATTCATCACCGGCAAAACCGAAAAGCAAAAAAGGAAGCCCGACCGCCAGGTCTACTCCATTACCAAGAAGGGCCGCGAACGCCTCGCCCACTGGCTTCAGCTCGCACCGCAACCTGAAGTCCCGCGCAACGAACTCCTCCTCAAAATCTTCTTCGGCGCGCAAGCCTCGCCCAGCACCATCAAGGCCTACGTCGAGCACATGCTAGAGTCCGAACGCGCCGTGCTCCAGGGCTTCAGTCACATCGAGCGCGAAATCGCCGCCAATCCGCAGTACCCCGACATGCCCTACTGGCAGATCGTCCTGCGCTACGGCCAGATCGAGCTCGAAGCCCACCTGCGCTGGGTCGAAGAAACCCTGGCCACCCTCCACAAGCTAGAAAAAGATCAGCTCCGCCCGACCACACCGATACCAGCCCCCAAAAAGGACAAGCGCCATGCAGTCAAATAGCACCATCGCGCCCGCAGCATCCACGTCCCCCACCAAGCCCGCAAAGATCGTCGCATGGGGCTGGCTCATCGGCTTTTTCCTCATCGGCGCCAGCATGGTCGTCATGGGCTTCCTCGCCCAGCATGCCGCACCCGGCGCCCCATCCGGTGCAGCAACCGGCCAGCTCGCCAGCCACAGCAGCGCGATTCCCATCTACTTAACCGCCATGTTCATGGATTGGGCCCTCCTCTACTACTGCTGGGCCGCCGTCCATCACTTCGGCGGAACCCTCAAAACCCTCTCCGGCGGCCGCTGGACATCAGGTCGCGACATCCTCGTCGACCTTGCGATTGCCATTCCCTTCTTCGCCCTGTGGGAAGGCGTAGCTTATGCGGTCTCCCGCCTACTCGCGGGCACAGCCGGCGCCGGCGCTGCAAAAACCGTCGACAGCCTCCTGCCCCAATCTCTTCTCGAGATCTCCATCTGGATCGCCGTCTGTGTCACCGCCGGCATCTGCGAGGAGATGGCGTTTCGCGGTTTCCTCCAGCGTCAGCTCCACGCCCTCTCCGGCAACATCGCCATCGCCGTCCTCGGCCAGGGCATCGTCTTCGGCCTGTTTCACAGCTATCAAGGATGGCGACAGGTAGTTGTCATCTCCGTGCTAGGCATCCTCTACGGAGTACTCGCGGCGTGGCGTCGGAATCTTCGCATCAACATCGCTGCTCACGCCTTCACCGACCTATGGGAGGGGTGGCTGAAGTTTGTCGTCTTGCGCTAAGCAGTCGCTGCGGCTAGTCCCCGGGCTGCTGTTCGCTGGTCCCTAATCCCTCTATAATCGCCGCATGTCGTTCCTGGGCGATGCACGCCGACGTACGGTCGTCTTTCTTGGCGCGGGCGTCCTTCTGTTCTTTGCCCTGTTCGGCGGACTCCAGGCCTTCAACACCTCCAATGTCCGCTTTCTCAATCCTGAAACCGCCGGAGAAACCCTGGCCTTCACCGGCCTCACGGTCGTTGTTTTTCTTGTCCTTCTCGTTCTTCTACTTCTTCTTCTCAGAAACATTCTCAAGCTCTACGCCGGCCAAACCAGCAGCGCCCTGGGCGCGCGTTTGCGCACGCGCATGGTATTGGGCGCTGTGCTCATTGCACTGGCTCCGGCCACCTTCATGTTTCTGTTCAACTTTCAGCTGATGAACCGCTCCCTCGATCGCTGGTTCTCGCCCAACACTTCCGAACTCCACGAAGACTCGACCCGCGTTGTTCTCGAACTTGCGCAGTACGTGACTAGCAATGCTCGTGGAGAGGCTGAATCCATTGCTGCCACCGGAGCTGCGGACGGCGACCTGCCGACGCTCCAAAAGATCCTCGGCTCGCATCGCATCACCCTGCAAGGGGGCTTCGCGCTCGTCTACAACAAGGACCGCCAGGTGCTCGCTTCCTTTGGGGCGCCGTCCGAATCCAGCCCCGCCAGCCTCATCCCCTGGCTCCCTGAGAATTCCGATGCGGGCGTGACCAAGGCCGTCATTCAACTGCACGGCCCGCTCTCAGCCAACCTCCTCATCGCTGCACAGCGCGACGACGAACCCGTCATCCGCATCGCCGGCCAGGAGTACGCGCTTGGCATGGCGGTCACTGCTTCCGGCAAGTCCGTCGTTGCTGCGCTCCCCATGCCGCAAGGGTTGAGTCAAACCACCACCCGCATTCGCGACGGCGCCGCCGCCTATTGGGATCTTTTCCGTTCCCGCAAGAGCATCCGTTCCACATTCTTCCTCATGCTGTTGCTCATCACCACCGTTGTCTTCTTCTCCAGCGTATGGCTCGCGCTGTTTTTGTCGAAACAAATCACCCGTCCCGTTGAAGCTCTCGCCGACGCCATGGGCAAGATCGCCGCAGGCGAATACGAGTGTCGCGTTTCCCTCATCACCACTGGCGAAATGGCGGAGCTGGTGCAATCCTTTAACCATATGGCTGCGGATCTCGAGGCCAGCCGCCGCCTCGCCGACACTTCTTCTGCACAGCTCACCGCCGCCAATCTGGCCATTGAAGAACGCCGTCGCGAGCTTGAAACCATCGTCGAAACCATTCCCGGCGGCGTCGTCACCCTCGATGGAACGGGACGCGTCCTGCAGGCCAATCGCGCGTTTGCCGTGCTTATGGGCCAGCCTGAGGATGCTGGCCTCCGCGGCCAGAAGATCGATGCGCTCTTTCCCGTCGAGTGCGTTGACGATCTCTCCGCCGTCATTCGTCGCGGCCAGCGCATGGGCGCCGCCTCAACGGAATTTGAATTCCACGCCCGCGGCCGCACGATGCATCTCGCGGTCACCAGCGCGCGGCTCGAGCTCGCCCGCGGCCAGTCCGGCACCGTCCTCGTCGTCGAAGATACAACCGAATTGCTGCGCGCCCAGCGCCAGCTGGCCTGGAAGGAAGTTGCCCAGCGCGTCGCCCACGAAATCAAGAATCCTCTCACCCCCATTGCGCTCTCTGCCGAACGCATCGGCCGCCATCTCGATCGCGCCCAGCCCGACTCGCCCAGCGTCATTCGCAAATGCAGTGAAGTGATTCTGGCCTGTGTCAGCACGCTGCGCACGCTCGTAGATCAGTTCTCAGCGCTGGCGCAGTTTCCCGCGCCGCAGCCGCGCGCCTGCAACCTGAATCAGGTGGCTGACGAAGCGCTGGCGCTTTTTGCAGGCCGTCTGGACGGCATCACTGTGCGCCGCAATCTGGAGCCCGGCCTGCCTTTTGTGCTTGCTGATCCTGAAACCATTCGCCGCGCCCTCGCCAACCTCATCGACAACGCCGCTGAAGCCATGCAGGGCAGCCTGCTTCGCGTACTCGATATTCGCAGCAGCCTCAGTGAAGACGGCGCCGCAGTTGAACTCTCCATCGCCGATACCGGCCACGGCCTCACTGACGAGATCCGCGAGCGTCTTTTCCTGCCCTTCTACTCCACCAAACAGCGCGGCACCGGCCTCGGCCTTTCCATCGCCGCAAAAATTATTCAGGAGCACGGCGGCTCGGTCCGCGCCGAAAGCAATTCGCCCAAAGGCGCGCGCTTCCTTGTCCGCTTGCCATTGATGGAGCCCGCACCGCAGTCAACAGATACGAAGACCGACGCCACCTCCGCGCCTCTCACCGGAGCGCACTCATGAATCACATTCTGGTGGTTGATGACGAAGCGGAAATCCGCGCTTCGCTTGAAGAGATTCTTCGCGAAGAAGGGTATGGCGTCGCCACCGCGGCCACGGCCGCCGAGGCCCTCGTGCTCGTGCAGGACGCTCCCTACGACGTTGTACTGCTCGATATCTGGCTGCCCGATCGCGACGGCCTAGAAGTGCTCTCCGAGATTCACGCGCTCGCAGCCGAATCGCGCCCCGAAGTTGTCATCATTTCAGGACACGGCACCATTGAAACCGCCGTCAAAGCGACCAAACTCGGCGCATTCGATTTTCTCGAGAAGCCGCTATCGCTCGATCGCACCCTCATCGTTCTCAAAAACGCCGTCGAAGCGCAGCGCCTCCGTTCTGAAAATCTCGAGTTCCGCCGCCAGTTCAACGTCGGCTCCGTGCTCACCGGCGAAAGCGTTCCCGTCAAAGCCCTGCGCCAGCAGATTCGCCTCATGGCTCCCACTAACGGCCGCGTCCTCATCTATGGGGAGTCCGGTACCGGCAAGGAGCTTATTGCCCGCGCGATCCACGCGGAAAGCGATCGGCGCGAGCGTGTTTTTCTCGAGCTCAACTGCGCTGCGATTCCCGAGGCCCACATTGAGGCGGAACTCTTCGGCTATCGTCACGGGGCGCAACCTGGCGGGCCGCCCGAGCAGCGCGGAACCCTCGAGCGTGCCGACGGGGGTTCACTCTTCCTGGATGAGGTCGGCGACATGAGCCTCAAGACCCAGGCGAAGGTGCTCTCTGCGCTCGACGATCAGCTCTTCACGCCCGTCGGTGGCACCCAGCCTTTGCGCGTCGACGTGCGCCTTATCGCCTCAACCAATAAGGATCTCGAAGAAGAAATCGCCAAGGGCAATTTTCGCGAAGACCTTTTCTATCGTCTCAACGTTGTGCCGTTTTTTGTGCCGCCTTTGCGCGAGCGTAAGCAGGATATTCCTCTGCTTGCTCGAGAATTTCTCGCCGACTTTGGCCGTCAATACGGCCGCCCGCGCATGGAGATCACTGAAGAAGCTCTCGAAACGCTTGCCAAGTATCACTGGCCCGGCAACGTGCGCGAACTTAAAAACGTTATTGAGCGCGTTCTCATCCTCAACCCGCGTACCCTGCGCATCGAGCGCAAACACCTGCCGCCGCTGACTCACAAGGCCGCCGCGCGCAGTACCGAAGAGTTCTCCACACTGCAGCAGGCCCGCGATGCCTACGAGCGCGACTACATCCTCAAGAAAATTGAAGAAGCCCGCAACAACGTCAGCCGCGCCGCCGAGTTGCTCGGCCTGGAACGCAGCCACTTATACAGAAAGATGAAAGCTCTCGGCATAGCCGCCCGCGAATAGAGCACTGCGCGTGCGGCGGCACCTGCGGTACGGAAGTCGCTTCGGCACCTGCGGTGCGGAAGCCGCTTCGCGTTCGGATTGATGCAATGGGTGCTTGCTGCTCCACAGTTTCACCGCCCCATGCCTTGTTCCTTGCTGTGGTCCACAGTTTCACAGTTACACCGCCCAATGCCGTGTTTTTCGCTGTGCTCTGCAGTTTCACAGTGACACGTTCCCATGAAGCTCATTCTCCTTCTCTGGAGGCGGTGGCGGAGGGAACGGAGTGAACTGGGGCTCTAGGCGGCATCGGGACATATTCCAGGGTGCCGGCGGGTAGTGGGAAGGCGCTCTGGGCGCGGGGGCTGTTGGGCAGGGTGGAGAGGATGTGCTGCACGACCTTGGAGATGGAGGTGCCGCGCTGGGCAGCCCACATGCGAGCGGCGCGATAGGCTTCGTTTTCGATGGCGACAGTGATGTTTTTCATAGCTCTTCTCCGGGCAAAGGAAAAGGCCTGGAAGGCTCCCGGTCAAAGGAACCTTCTCAGACCTATGTTTCTATTGTGCGCTAACTGCCCGTAATTATTCACAATTTGAGCTAAGTTTTTTGCGTTGATGGCAAAGGGAGTTACGAACTATTTTTGGGGTGGGGGGCTTGACAGGAAATCCAGGGACTAGGGACTGAGGGAATAGGGGCCGGGGGTACACTCATTGTGGTTTGGAAAGATCACCGAGACCCGGCCACTTGCCGGTTATTGATTCGTCCGCGCGGAGAACCTGGTCTTTTTCCCGTCGCTCGGACTGGCTGCTCCTACTCCGAAGGTAAAGGCATCCAGGGATTCCACCGGACTAAAGCTGAACTCGCCTTCCCTCAAGGACTCCTTAGGCGTAAGTGTGAAGCAGCCGTTTTCCGAAGTCTGAATCGCGACAGGAATCTCCGACTCGGACAGCACAACCTTGGAACGTCCTGTCCATGCATTAATTCTTGCGATGGTGAGAGTACGTGAATCTGCTCCCCAATCAAATCGATACAGTTTGAAGCGCGTGGGATCGACGCCGCACACTCGGAATACCTGAGGTTGGTCGAGTGGCAGGCGAATGGCGGCATGGGGACCTTTGACACGCGCCAAGTATTCGCTCCGGCCGCCTTCTGAGATTTGTTCCTTCTCCAAGGCTCTAAAGCCACCCCCATCTGCGTAGTAAACGATGCCGATCTCTAAGTGCAGACTCGTATCCTGCGCAGGTGCAGAAAGCGACAGCGGCAGAATCAAGCTCGCAATTATCAGCGCAAATTGGGGCCCGATTCTATCAACCATGAGAAGTTCCTCCCCATTTCCTACAATCCGTATACATTCTGGCTTGCTCAATCGCGAACAACTTTGTACTGCTGCACGATCCCGTTTCCATCGAATCTGACTATAAGCCATTCAGAGTCGATACTCATAAAGCCTCGCTCGGGACCGAGCCAATACACCAAAGCGACTGAATTTGAATGTCTTGATGGAATTAGGCGGGAACGGGGTGCGGATGGTGTTTGGGTTGAAATGTGATCGGCCTTACACTAAGAAGTATGGAGCAGACGAAGACGATTGCCGTGGCTATGTCCGGAGGGGTGGACTCCTCGACGGTGGCGGCGATTCTTGCTCATCCGCCGGAGGGCGAGAAGGCAGGCGGGGGCGGACATTCCGTTGTGGGGCTGACGCTGCAGTTGTGGGATCAGACGCGGCTGGCGGGGAAGCATGGGATTCCCGACGCTCCGAAGGCGGGGCGGTGCTGTTCGCTGGACGATGTGTATGACGCGCGGAGGGTGGCCGAGCACCTGGGGATTCCTTATTACGTGGTAAACCAGGAAGAGCGGTTTGAGCAGGACGTGGTGCGGCCGTTTGTACAGGAGTATTTGGCGGGGCGGACGCCGATTCCCTGTTCACTGTGCAATGACCACATCAAGTTTGACCAGTTGCTGCGGACGGCGCGGTCAATTGGCGCGGACAGCATTGCGACGGGCCACTACGCGGTGAACGAATACGATGAGGCGCGGGGCCGGTGGATTTTGAAGCGGCCTGCGGACCGGGCAAAGGACCAGACGTATTTTCTGTTTGGGCTGACGCAGGAGCAGTTGGCGCACACGCTGTTTCCGCTGGGAAAGCTGACCAAGCCGGAGGTGCGTGCGGTGGCGCGCGAGCGCGGGCTGGCGCTGGCGGAGAAGCCGGACTCGCAGGAAATCTGTTTTATTCCCGGGGGCGACTACAAGCAGTTTTTGACGGCGTATCTCGAGGAGCAGGGCGAGGCGATGCCGGAGACGGCGGGCGAACTGGTGGCTTCGAGCGGCGAAGTAATTGGGCGGCACGCTGGGATTTCTAACTTCACCGTGGGGCAGCGCAAGGGGCTGGGTGTTGCTTCGGCGTCGCCGCTTTATGTGCTGCAGATTGATCCGGCGAGCCATCGCGTGACGGTGGGCGCGGATGCCGAGCTGGCGACGCGGACGCTGCGCGCGGGGCGGCTGAACTGGATCAGCATTGCTGCGCTGACGGAGCCGATGCGTGTGCAGATCAAGATTCGTCACAGGCATGAGCCGGCTTGGGGGATGATTACGCCTGCGGACGGGGATGAGATTGTGGCGACGTTTGACGAACCGCAACGTGCGGTGACGCCGGGGCAGTCGGCCGTGTTCTATGACGGAGATGAGGTTGTGGGCGGGGGACGGATACTCTAGTGGCCGCTGTGTTGCGACATCGCTCTAGTGAAATTGGCTGCGCAGCCAGAGAATGAGCGCGACTACGAACGCGAGCACAAACATTGCGATGGTTCCCTTGGGGGCGTTGCGCGTAAGCAGGTAGAGCAGCAGGTTTTTGCGGCGTATTCTCTCCAGTTGGTCAAATCGTGCCTCGCAGTGCAAGTCCCGTTGATGCTCCTTTTCCAACTCTGGTAGGCAGGTACGATGGGTGGGCGCTGAAGTCGGAGGAAGCGGCGAAGCAGGCGGGCGTGGGGCAGGTATAGGGAGCAATTCTGGGAGGGGACGCGGAGCCGGTGTTGAGGGTTATACTGGCTCGGCGTTGAATTCAGGGAGAGATTTGAATGATAGAGAAAACGTTTGCCCGAATGGGTGGGTTGGCGATGGTGGGCTTGCTGGCGTGCGGGATGGTGAAGGCGCAGGCGGGGCCGGCGGTGTTGACGATTCACGCCGATCAGCCGGTGTCGGTGGTGAGCCCGACGCTGTATGGGCTGATGACCGAGGAGATCAATTACAGCTATGACGGCGGGCTGTACGCCGAGATGGTGCGCAATCGCACGTTTCGCGGGGACTGGAGCGGCGTGCCCTACTGGTACCTGCTGGAGAATGGGAACGCTGTAGCAAAGATGACGGTGGACGAAACGACGGGACCGAGTGCGGCGCTGCCGAAGAGTGTGCGGCTGGAAGTGGAGAAGGCGGACGCTGCGAGCCCGGCGGGGATGGTGAATGTGGGCTGGTGGGGCGTGGCCTTGCGACCGCAGACCACGTATACGGGATCGTTTTATGCCAAGGGCGATGCGGGGCCGGTGACGGCAAGCCTGGTGAGCGATGTGACGGGCAAGACCGTTGCGAAGGCGACGACGACGGGCGTGGGGACGGAGTGGAAGCAGTACGCGTTCACGCTGAAGACGGGGGCGATGGAAGCGTCGTCGACGAATCATTTGGCGCTGAATGTGGCGCATGCGGGGACGGTATGGTTTCAACTGGTGTCGCTGTTTCCGCCGACGTATCACGATCGGCCAAATGGGTTCCGGGCGGACCTGATGGAAAAGCTGGCGGCGATGCATCCGCAGTTTCTGCGCTTCCCTGGCGGGAATTATCTGGAAGGCGATCGCATTGAGGATCGGTTCGATTGGAAGAAGACGATTGGACCTCTGGTGGACCGGCCGACGCATCCGAGCCCGTGGAGCTATCACTCTTCCGATGGCATGGGCCTGCTGGAATTTCTGAATTGGTGCGAAGACCTGAAGATGCGTCCGCTGCTAGCGGTATATGCGGGCTATTCGCTGAGGGGCGACCATGTGGAGCCGGGACCGGATCTCGATAAGTATGTGCAGGACGCTCTGGATGAGATTGAGTATGTAACGGGCGGCGCGGATACGAAATGGGGAGCGGAGCGCGTGAAGGACGGGCATGCTGCGCCGTTCAAGCTGACGTATGTGGAGATCGGGAACGAAGACTGGTTTGACAAGTCGGGCAGCTACGACGGACGCTTTGCGCAGTTTTCTAAAGCGATCAAGGCGAAGTATCCCGAGTTGCAATTGATTGCGACTGCTCCTGTGAAGAGCACACGGCCGGACGTGCTGGACGAGCACTACTATGTGCGCGCGACGCAGAATTTTCACGATGCGACGCACTACGACAAGCAGCGCGAGGATGCGGCCGTTCCACAGCATTGGGACGGCGGCCACTATGACAAGACGGATCGCAGCGGGCCGAAGATTTTTGTGGGGGAATGGGCGACGCGCGAGGGCGAACCGACGCCGAACATGGCCGCGGCGCTGGGCGATGCGGCGTGGATGACGGGCCTGGAGCGCAACAGCGACATTATTGTGATGGCGAGTTATGCGCCGCTGCTGGTACGGGTGGATCCGGGCGGGATGCAGTGGGAGACGGACCTGATCGGCTACAACGCGATGAAGAGCTACGGCTCGCCGGCGTATTATGCGCAGGCGCTGTTCGCTTCGCATCTCGGCGATCACACGCTTGGATCGAGCGTGACGGGCGCGGGGGAGAAATTCTTCTACTCCATCACCGGGAACGCGGCGCAAAGGAAGATCTATCTGAAGCTGGTGAATGCGTCGTCGGATGCGAAGCCGCTGGAGATCGATTTGACGGGTGCGAAGGTGACGGCGACGGCGAAGGTGTTGAGCCTCACGGCGCATAGCCTGCAAGAGACGAACTCGATTGACGATCCGACGCGGATTGTTCCAGTGGAGAGCGCGCTCGGCGATGTGAGCAGTCACTTCAAACACGTGGTGCCGGCGTATTCGATTCAGGTGATTACGATCGACGGGCAATAAAGCGGAGCGCAAAGCGAAGGCCGGAACTCATCCGAGTTCCGGCCTTTGCTCTTGCGGCTTTGAGTGCGCGCGGAGGAGAGCGCGGTGTCTAGACGAAGAGGTCTTTGTCGGCGGCGGAGTGGGTTGGCTGACCTTGGCGCGCACCGTTGCCGGAGCGCAGGCTGCTGATGGCGGCTTTGGCGAAGGCGGCGATGCCGGAAAGCTGGCGGAGAGGCATGTTGACGACCTCTGTCACGACGGTGCCAGCGCGGTCGACGGTGTCGAGCACGTCGGAGAACATGGCATCGAGCCGGCTGCTTTGGCGGCGCACGCGCTCGAGGACTTCAGAAGCGGAGATCTGCAACTCGACGCCCTGGATACGCAATGTGCGGGAAACTTCGGCCAGGTCGGTGGCGACCGAGTCGAGTTTGGGGCCGACGCGCGCGATAAAGTTGCGGGCATCGCTGACGGCGGGCAGCACGGTCGAACGCACTTCCGACATCTGCTCTTCGACCAATTTTGCGGTTTTGCGAACAGAGATGTAGAGGGCGAGAAGGACGCAGGCCTGCATGAGCACGGCCGCGCCGGTCAAGGCGACGAAGACGATCAAGAGAACTTCATTGTTGACGTTCGACATGAGAATTGTTCTCGCAGTGCGACTGCGGACTGGTGAAAGCAATTTGGAATGCGCCCAAGAACGGGAGGCGCCTTGTTTGAGAGCCGATGTGCCCGAGCCGGCTTCCCGTCGAGTTCTGCAATGGAGGAGCAGAGAGGGAGGTGCCGGTTCGAGCACGTCTACTAATTAATCGGCTGTGGGTTCCGTTGCGGCTGCCTTGTAGGCTTCGCGGCCAGCATCGACTGCGGCGGCAACGCGCGTGGTCTGATCGCCGACGAGGCTCTTGCCGCGCTCAACGAATTCTTCCCACTGTGCTCGTCCGCGGTCCACGACTTCGCGACCACGATCGACATAGTCGCCCACATGCTCCTTGCCCTTATCGACCAGAACGCTGACTTGCTGCGCTGCCTGGCGGCTCTTGGCACGCAAATATTCTGAGCCTTCCCGCGCGCCCTGGGCGATGTCTTCCCGGGTCTCGCGTCCGCTCTTGGGCGCATAAAGGATGCCGATCAAAGCGCCAACGCCGAGTCCAGCGATGAACCATCCGAGACCTTGAACCCTATTGTCTTCTGACATGACTGTATCTCCTTCCGTCTAAGAAAGCCTGAGGGTACCAGATTCCATGGTACGCCGCAAATGCCCGTATGCGCTGTGAATTGCTGGTGGTGAAGCGCCATCGGGGCGGGATTGGAAGCCGATTCTGGGCGGGTTGAGAGCCCATTGCCCCTGCGCATTGGACGCCACGGAGAGGGAATGAGTTGTAAGGGGAGTCAATTGGGTGCTGGGGGTCTACCGAACCGTGGAAGCGAAGCCACTAATAGTGTTTTATGACCGGCGTGGGAGCGGGGCCGGATTTGCCGTTGAGCAGCCAATCGAGGGGGCGGCGTATGTCGTCTTCGCGGGCTTCTCCCAGGATGCGGGCGACGATCTCGCCCTGGTCATCGAGGATGAGGGTGGCGGGCAGTTCGTTGCCGAGTTGTGCGCGATCGAGCATGTAGAGGTCGGCGCCGAACCAGATCTCCATCGAGAGGGGATTAGCGGTGAGGAACTGGTCGACGGCAGCGCGGTTTTTGGCTTCGTCGGCGGAGACGGCGATGAAGCGAATCTTCTTGCCGGAATATTCCTTATTCAAGCGGGAGAGGAGGGGAAGTTCTTCGCGACAGGGACCGCACCAGGTGGCCCAGAAATTTATAACAGCGATGGAGCCGCGGAGGTCGGCGACTTTTTGCGTTTTGCCGGAGAGGTCTTTGAGTTCGAGATTAGGAGCGCGCTTGGCCTGCGCGGCGGGCACGAGGCAACAGGCGAGAAGAACTGCGAGAAGGCAAAGGGAAAACTTCATCCGGCGGTACTCGATTGATTTGGATTCTTTTGCGTTTTGGTCCCCTGTTCTCAGAATCGAGACCAGGGGCACCCGGCACTGCATTCGGAACCGGTCTGGCAGCGGAGATACTACCGGACCCCCGCAGTGCCTGTTTCTAGAAGCGGTGGGTGACGCTAGCGAGCCAGACGTACTGCGCAAAGGCCGCATCGCCGTGGGTGCCATAGACCGAGTCAGGGTAGCTGGACGTGCGATCGCGGCGCACGGCCTTATAGACACCGGCGCTGAACAGGTTTAGACCGTGGGCGTATTGCGCGCCTGGGCCAAGGGTCACGGCGTATCCGGGCCTGCGGAAGCCATTGTTGCTGACCGGAAACAAGTTCTTCGCGGGCACCCCTTCAAAGCGCGGTCCGATGGTTGCGCTGAAACCGGACTCATGCCGGATGGGAATGAGAAAGCCAGCTTCGAGCAAGTATTGATCGGAGATGGCGTCGTAATTGTTAAGGGGCTGCGTGGTGCTGAGGGTAGCGCCGCGCTGCACGCCGTTAGTGCCGCCCTGCGTGGCGATGTAATCGCCATCGGAATAGAAGACGAGTGAGTGCTCGAGTTGGCCATAGCCCGACCACTGCATCACCATGCCCCATCCGCCGTTTCCGGGCTGAATGGAATAGTCCACGGGGGCGGTGACGTTGGTGGGTGAACCGGTGCCAGTGGTGTTGGTGTTGACTGTGTTCTTGACGTCGTCGTTGCCGGTGGGCATGAGTACGCCGAGACCGAGGGAGACATTGCCTTTGGATGCATGCGCTGGATTGCGAATCCAGGTATTGAAGCCGAGGATGGTATCACCCAACCCGGTGGACTGATATTGGATGGGAGAGCTCTGGCCTTTGCGCGAGGCGAAGAGCCAAGGCGCATCGACGCTGACGCTGAGGCGCGGTGTCCACTGATAAGTCAAGTTCGCGGTGAGGAGATTAATGCGGTTCAACACCTGCGATTTCGCTTGTGCGCGAGTTTCTTGGTACACGTCGCCGACGTAGTGTTGATAAGAGAACTGGTGCCGATAGCCCACACTGAGTTGCAAGTGTCCGGGTTCGAGAATTCCGCCCTGTCCGGTGGATAGGCCATTCTCAGGCGAGCGTGCCAGGATGCAGCCCTGGGCGTTGGCATAGGTGGCCGAAGCCATGAAAATGAATGCGATCAGAATTGCCATCTTGCCGACCAGGGTTTTGACAATTCGCAGATTTTGGGCAGGGAAATCTTTAGACGAGAATCTTGATTGCATGTGCTGTGACCTCTCCAAATGGGGAAAACTTTGCGGGCGGAGATCGTGCTAGGCACGCCTCGTGCATGGGAATGCCTTTGCCGCTCTCCAGTGATAACACTAGCCACGAAAGTGGAGACGCACATCGGGCAATATGAGGAGGGTGCGATCGATCCTTTGATGGAGGCGATTGGGAGGAACGGCAGAGTCGGCGGGGTGTGTGGCTATTTGGGCAGGAGGCTGTGGGCAATGGCGTCGAGCATGCCGTTGAGGAAGTTGATGGACTCGGGTGCGGAGTAGCGGCGGCCGATTTCGAGGGCCTCGTTGATAACGATGGGGAACGGTGTGCCTTTGAAGCCGATCATTTCGCCGACTGCCATGCGCAGCAGATTACGATCGACGGCGGGCATGCGCTCGAGACGCCAGTGTTTGGAATTGGCGACGAGGAGTTGGTCGATCTGTTCGTGATTGGCGGTGGCCACGCGAAAGAGATCTTCGGCGAAGCCGCGCACTTCAGGCTCGACGTCGTCGCCGGCCTTCCAGAAGGTGGCGCGTACTTCATCGGGAGTCTGCTTGCCGATGTCGGCCTGAAAGAGCATCTGCATGGCAAGTTCGCGCCCCTTGCGCCGTGTGCCGGCGGTCAAGCGGGGCCACTTTCGAGCGCGAGTTTTGCTTTGAGGCTCACCATCTCGATGGCAGCGGCGGCGGCTTCGAATCCCTTGTTCCCTGCTTTAATGCCGGCGCGATTGAGTGCCTGCTCGAGTGTTTCGCAGGTGAGGACGCCGAAGCTGTGGGGGAGTCCGGTCTCCTGCTGCGACTGTCCGATGCCGCGGGAGACTTCGTTGTAGATGGCTTCGTAGTGGGCAGTCTCGCCGCGGAGCAGGCAGCCGAGGGTGATGATGGCGTCGACGCGATGCTGCTCGGCGAGAGTGCGGGCGGCGGCGGGAATTTCCCATGCGCCGGGAACACGGACGATCTGAATATCGCTGCGTTGGGCGCCGCTGCGCAGCAGTGCATCGAGCGCGCCTTCGAGGAGGCGGTCGGTAATGACGGCGTTCCAGCGGGCGACGACGATGGCGAACTTCATGCCTTGGGCGGAAAGGTCGCCTTCGATGGCGACGGGCTTGCCTCTGAGAGGATCGGTCCAGGCCCAGAAGCTGAATTTGAATTCGGGCTCGGGCTCGACGGTAAAGATGCGCGATTTCCAATCGGTGTCGGTGATGGGAGACAAGCGCGCAGCGGCGTCTTCGCCAGACGCAGAGCGGAGCCATGCTTCGGCTGCCTGATGGACCGCATCGAGTGCGGTGACTTCCACTAGGACATCGGCTACAGGCGGAAATTTTCCGTCGACAAATTCAAGATTGCCAAGGGGCGCGAGAAACGCCGCGCCACGGCTGTCGGCCTGCCGCCAGCCGGCCCCGTGGGTAAATCCAAGCGCCGCAAAGAAGCTCGACAGGCGGTCGAAAGCCGCTGCGCTGCCGGCGGGGCGCAGGAAAGAAATTCCTTTGATCATGCTCTGATTCTATCGTGCGGATGGGGTGGTGGCGTTGCGGGCGAAGCCAGAAGAGGCCGGCGTAAAGCCGGCCTCAGGGGATTGCGTTGGATTCGTCCCGAATTATGTTGTCGAGCGCGGCTTGACGGCGATGGCCGTGGCCGGAACGACGCCGGAGGCGGGCGCGGTGCTGTTGGTGAGCACGCAGTTGGGATCGGAACCGGGCGCACAGGCAGGCAGATTGGGACTGATCTGCTGTGTGTCAGCATGGGTGGGATCGGTGAGCGCCTTCTGCGTGTCGATGTAGTGAATCATGTTGTCACCCGATGTGGAGACGAAGAAGAGAGTGTCATCGGGGCTGAAGGCACCGGCAATGGGTGCGGTTGGAGCCGTGCCGTTGGCGGCGGTGGCCAAGGTGAGGTAGCCGAGGGTTCCCGCAGCGGGGCTGCCGGTAGTCTGCGTGTAGTAGGGGAGCTTGCCGGTAGGCGCAGATCCCGCGGTGTAGGTGATGAAGCTGAGGTTGCTCTGTGAAGCTGCATTGCCCTGGGTGACTGGAGCGGGCGAGGTGACCACCTGATTGACGGCCGAGGCGTTGATGTTGAGCGTCTGCGGCGGATTGAGTGTGTAAGGGATGGTGAGCGGCTGGAGCGCGTTGCCTTCGGCCGCCGGGCAATCGCCGGCAGGCACCTTCACGGAGATATCTGAGAAGGTTGCGGTGTTGTTGGCGAAGGCCGCTCCGAGGATATGGTCACCATCGGTGGTGGCGGCAAGAACATCAGTCAGGGCTGGCACGTCGTCGTTGGGCGGCTGCGGATAGAACGTCATGGTGGCGTAGCTGCCAATGTTGCCGGTGGGGCACCAGGTGTGTGCCACGGTCGAGTTGCCGCTCAAGAAAGCGCCCACTCCGGGAACAGTTACGGCAAGGTTTTGCGCGCCGGGATTCGTGGTGGGGTCGTTGGGATCGGATGCGGCGAGGGGATAGGTGGTCCAACCGGTGTTGGCGTTGAACACATACAGGTTGTCGCTGTGGTTGCCGCCGAGCGCCTTGCTGTCGGTGATGTAGAGGGTCTTCGAATCGGGTGTCCAAGATGCCGCGCTGCCCATGCCGCCAAAGGTGGAAGTTACCGAACCGGCCGCGCTGTAGATGTAGAAGACCTGGCGTACCTGGTCGTTGATGAGGAGGCTCTGATTATTGGGCGACACGGCGAGGACGACACCGGGTGCGGACGGATCCTGCTTGGTAACGGAGTTTGTGGAAGTGCCGACGACCATGAGTTCGCGGAGGGAACCGAAGTAAAGATTGGCCCCGGTCTGATCCGCCTTCATGGAGTTGGGAACGTAGGGTAAGCGGATGGTAGAGCCGACCGTGCCTGTGATTAGCTCGACGGGGACGATGTATTGGGATTGTCCGGGGGCAGCGTACCAGACATAGGAACTGGCTGTTCCGGGGACAGTGATGCTCACGGGGTTGCTGGAAACGGAGAGTCCCGTTCCATAAAGCCCGATCTCATTAATCGGTGCAGGATTACAGGTGGAGGGTTGGCAGATGGCGTAGACCGAAGCTGCGCCGGGAAAGGTGGCGCCGATGGCTCCGGCAGAACCGACGGTGACGTCAAGGGGATTGGTGGACTGATAGTCGAGAGTCAAGCCGGTAATGGGTACGCCGGCGATATCTACTACTGAGGTGGTCAGGTTTTGCTGCACGCCCTGGGTTACGGTACCGCTGGTGCTGCCGTTGGCGAGCGTCACAGAAATTGACTTGGGCGGGCAGGTGGAATAGTAGCCTGCTGAGGACCCCGAGCCGGCAACCGAAGCCGTGATCACGGTTGTTCCCGGCAATTGCGCAGTGATCTGATTGGTTTCGCTATTGATAGACCCGACGTTCGGGGTACCGGAGGCATAGCTGAGGACGCCGATGGCGGAGGAGCAACTGGGAACGGAAGCGACTCCCGGCGCCAGCTTGTTTTTGCACGTGTAGTTTGCGGGGAGAAGAGAGGACGGCGCACATAACTCGTACTGTGCGTTATTGGGGCCGATATAGCAGGCCTCGGAATCAAGCTGCGCAACGGTTCCCTGGGAGTAGCAGCCGTAGGGAGTTGTGCTGGTGATGGCCAGGTTGATGGAACTGACCTGAGCATGGACGTAAACTTCGACGGGATTGGATGTGACCGAATCGGCAGAGGCGGAGATATAGGCCGTAGTGTAGGGCAAGCCGCTCGAACTGGGCGAAGGATTGGGGTAGTTGCAGATGGTGTAGTCCGTGATGCCGCCGCCCGAGTTGCGGTTCCACCTTCCGGCGCAGATGTTTCCGGTGGGCGAGATGTCCACGATCTGGTTATTGGTGGTGCCGTAGGTGAAGGCCCCGACGGAAGCAGTGTTGCCTTTGCAGGTTTTGGCGGTGGGCGCGGAGATTTGGCGCGTTTGTCCGAAAGCAATGGAGATGCCGGTGGTTCTCGGCTCGAGATCGATCGAATCGACGTCGGTGAGTTTTTCACCAAATCCCAGACCATTGCAGTAGTTTCCGGCCGGATTGCGCACGCAGCCGGAGATGGAAACCCCGGCCGGAATGGCCAAAGTCAGTATGAAAATAAGCGCTAAATACCGCCGCATGAATCCTCCCCGCCCCGCCTCTTGGAACCGCGGAACGGTCTCACAGTACGCATCAGAAAATGTGGGTTTGTGGCGACCCGTCAACGCGCCGGGAGCCGGTCTGGCGTTTGCACGATCCGCTCGGGCAATCGGCCTCTGGAAAGTGGCTTCCGAGGGGCCGGTCGACGAAACACACCCTTGTTTTCTCCAATAAAAAGTGTATCAGGATCAGGTGGCTGGAGCAGTTCTCCAATTCCGCTGGGTCGAGCAATGGGCAAGCTGGCCACTCCCCGGAGAAGAAGCCTCACCCGGCTATCTCGGCTCGACCCAGCGCAATTGGAGAGGCTCTTTGATTCCAGCCATGGAAATCGTCCCAATTCTCCCGATACCCAATAGACTCCGCGAAGCCGAGTTGGGGAGCAGCCGGGTCGGGGCCTGTAGCGGATCGGTCGAATTGGCTAAGAGATGGGCGGCATGTAGCGTTCGAACCATTCGACGGCCCGGTCGATGACATCCCGCTGGTGGGCGGGATCGACAAACCCATGGCCTTCATTGGGGTAGACGACGAGTTCGCTGGGGACGTGCAAGTCGCGCAGGGCATGCCAGAACTCGAAGGACTGAGGTGCGGGGCATTCGCCGTCGCGGTCGCCGACGACAACCAGCGTGGGGGTATGCACCTGTTTGATGAAGGTGATGGCAGAGCTTTTTGCGTAGACGGCGGGGTCGTCGTAGACCGAGGCGCCAAAGTAGGGGATCATCCACTGGTCGATGGAGTTTTCACCGTAGTAGCTTTGCCAGTTGGCGATGCCGGCGCCGGCGACCGCGGCTTTGAAGCGGCCGGTCTGGGTGACGTCAAACATGGTCATGAAGCCGCCGTAGCTCCAACCCATGAGGCCGACGCGGTTGGGGTCGATGGGATATTTGGCGAGGACGGTGTCGACGCCGGCGAGGACGTCGCGGAGGTCGCCGTAGCCGAAGTCCTTGCGATTGGCCTTGGTGAAGTCCTCACCCTGACCGAAGCTGCCGCGGGGGTTGGGTTCGAGAACGAAGTAGCCGAGGGCGGAGAAGGCCTCGGCGCTGATGCCGCCGCCGACACCCCAGCGCGCGGTGGCAGCGGCAGCGGGCCCGCCGTGAACTTCAACGATCAGCGGATATTTTTTAGCCGGGTCGTAGTCCTTGGGCAGAAGCAGCCAGCCCTGGACGCGGAACTGATCGCTCTTCCACGAGAGAGAAACGGATTTGCCCCAGGGAGACTCGATGCCGTCGTTGAGATGGGAGAGTTGGATGACACCCTCCAGGCCGGAGTTCATGACGGTGCCGGGCTTGGCGGCGTAGATTTCAGTGGCGCGATCGAAGGTACTCGCGCGGAAGACGAACATGGAGCGGTCGGCGGTGGAGGAGAGGCCTAGTTCGAACTTGCCGTCGGCGACGGTGCCGGGGATGCTGAAGATGGGCGAGCCAAAGGTGATCTCGCTGCCGGGACTGATATGGTCGCCTTGCAGATGAAGGCGGATGAGCTGGCTATTGCCGCCGGCAAGTTCGCTGACGTAGAGGTAGTCGTTGCCGCTCCACTCGAGCCATGCGGGAGAGGTGGGGCGGCCGGCGGTAAGGTCGCGGGGTGCGCCGCCCGCCGCAGAAACAATCCAGACATCGCCGCCGGTGGAGCCCTGGTCGCTCATGAGGCCGCCGATGAAAGCGATGGTTTTGCCATCGGGCGACCAGCGAGGGACGGCGATCTGCAGGCCGTGAAGAGGTCCGTAGACTTCAGCGGGCGCGAGGATGGCGATAGGTTGGACTGATTGCTGCTGGATGCTTTGCGTGTAGAGTTTGGCGACCCACCAGTTGTTTTCGCCGGGAGGGTTGGCGGCGATGTAGGCCAGACCGTTGGAATTGGGGGCCCAGTCGAACTCGTAGACGTGGAGATTGGCGGGAGTGACGAGCGCGGAGTTGGGCGTGGTGGCGTCAACGTGGGTGATGGCGACGCGCTGAATCTCGATGCCGTCTTCGCCGATGACGCCAGACGGGGCCTTCATGGCGGCAAGAGCGCCGGCTGGGCGGGTGGCGCCCTCGACATAGAGGAAGGCGATTTTCGTACCGTCGGCGGAGAACGCGGGGGAATCGGCTTCGCCGTGGAGTTGAGTGAGGCGGCGCGACGGAGCGCTGTCGAGATGCGACAGATATAGATCAGCCTGGTCGCCGGGTGCTGCGCAATCGGAGAAAAATGCGAGGGCTTTGGAGTCGGGCTGCCAGGCGAAGTCATTCTCGCGGCAATGGTCATCTGGTTTGGCGGCAGCGGTGATGTGTTCGGTTTTCTTGAAGTCGTCGAGTGGGGAAATCAGGATGGCTCCGCCGGTGCGGCCGCCTTCAATCCACGCGACGCGCTTGCCATCGGGCGATACGGCAACCTGGCCAACGCCGCGGCCGCGGTTGAGGCCTTTCAGGACCGCCTCGATGTGGACGCGATCGGGGCCGGGCGCGTCGGGCGCGGGCGGGACGGGCGCGCCGAGGGCAACGTGGGAAAGACCGAAAAAGAGTGTGCTACAGGCGAGGAAAGTGGCGCAACTCTGGGCGCGCGACGAAAGAACAAACATGCGGAAATGGTATCAGGCGGAATGGATGCTAGGCAGGCTACGAATTGGCCGCGGATGTTGGCTTCCAGCCCATCCAGTCGAGGAGCCAGCGCCAAGTGCCGTCGGTTGTCCGTTCAGTTGGGGGCGGTGGGGCAGCGCTGCTTGGGAACGCGACGGGCTTTCCGCGATAGGCTGTAGCGAGTTGCCGAAAGACGCGGCCCTGCTCTTTGACGCGTCCATCGTTGGTGAGCAGGCCGAGCGAGTATTCGAGTGGATTGAAAGCGAACTTGCGATCAACGTCGTGTGAGTCCCAATAAGTAAACCAACTGACGCCTTGGTCGATAGCAGCGCCCACGGCTTGCTCGAGCCAGGCGGCCTGACCTTTTTCTGGCAACTCTTGTATGCAAGTGTTGAACTCGCCGGCCCAGATGGGTTTTTGTTGGGTGGCCGCGTAGCTGCGGATGAGCGCGGCCATGGTGGCGAGAAGCTTGACGCTTGGCGGATCCATGGCGCCTCCGTATTTCACGGCACCGGTCCAGAAGGGGTAGCAGTGCATGACGGGAAAGCGCGCGGCAGCGAGCGCCTGCGGAGAGAAGGTGTCGGGCTCGAACCAGGGGTGGTGATCGACTCCGTTGACGTGGAGACGATTGGGGAGCGCGGAGTTCATCAACGCGAATATTCGGGCCATCCACGCGTCGCCGGTCTGCGTTGGAGCTTGCCAGCATGTGTTGAGTTCATTGCCGAAGTCGAAGCCGATGATGTTCGTGTGCGACTGCATAGTGCGGGCCAGCTCGCGGATGAAGAGGTCCTGGGCAGACTGCAGGATGGGGTCGGTGTAGAAGCCGTCGGATAAGCGATTAAACGGCGGCAGAAAATACCAGCCGCTGAGCTGGCCGGTAAAGACGGTTACGAGTGCGTCGAGATCGCGCTCGCCCATGACGGCGAGGAGCTGATCGAGGCGCGCGAGATGAGCGGGGCTGACCCAGGTGGGATTGGGCTGGAAGGAGGGCCATACGAGCAAGATGCGAAGATGATCGACACCGAGCGCGGCGATGGCGTCGAGATCGCGCTGAATGGGCGCGGCGTCCCAGTCGTTCCAGCAGAACCACCAGTTGTGGGAGGGCGTGTAGTTGACGCCGAAGCGATGGCGGGTGAGGTCGAGGTTTGGATGCGCGGTTGCGGCGATTGTTTCTGCGAGGGCGGTTTGCGCAAAGGAGTGAGAGCCGGCGGCGGCAGCGCTGGTGGCTAGGAATCTTCGTCTGTTCATTGAGTGTCCCTCGTGCAACGGCCAGACTACTCCGCGCATAAGTGGAGCACAAATTGAGGACGTCCGTCGGCTGCGTCTTTTGAGTTGTTGCGGCTATGGGAGGACAGCGGAACTGGAGATGGTCGCGCCAGAGGCCGCGACGGGGTCGATGATCCACGACTGCATGGGACTCGACACTCCGCAGTCGAGGCATCGTGTGCCGGAGTATTGCGCCGCGCAGTTGGGACATGTGGCCCGGGTTGCGAACGTATCGAAGGGCTGCTCGCATTTCTGGCATTTCCAATACGCGCCGAGTGGCGGCGCGGTGCGGCAGCTGGGGCAGGCGAATCCAACGCGTCGTGGGAGCTTGGCAATCCGCAGAAGGGCGCGGGCGCGCTGCAATCCGCCCCAGCAGTTCATGAGCATGTAAACTGCGATGGCGGCGGACCAAATGGACCGCCACCATACTGCCAGGGCGAAGAGACCGGCGATGCCGAAGAAGCTGAAGACGGTGACGGCCATCAAGCTGCGGGCACGCCCGAGCACAAACCAGAACAAGGCGCGCAGGATTTGTCCGCCATCGAGCGGATAGATCGGCAGCATGTTGAAAACGAGCAGGCCTATATCGATTGCGAAAACGGAACGGATAAGGAGGTATTCGTTGTGCATGGAATAGGCCCATCCGTGTGTTTTTGCAAATTGAAAGGCACCCCACAGAATCGGCAGTAGCACGATGTTGACGAGAGGGCCTGCAAAGAGACTCCACAACACGGCACCGGGGCGCTGCGGAGGATCGACATAAGCGACGCCGCCAAAGGGCCATAGCAGGATTTTGTTGGCCGTTCCGCCGACGGTGCGGCAGGCCAGCGCATGCCCGAACTCATGCAAGAGGACAATTGCAAAGAGCGAAAGGTATTCGAGTACGTTCCAAATGATGGAGGAGTATCCGCGGCTGCGGCCCTGTATCTCGAAGAGCGCGACGACAAACCACATCCAATGCAAATAAATATCGATGCCGGCAATGCGCAGCAGATGGATGGAACCCTGAGACTTGGTGGGCATATGCGGATAGCTTACTGCAAGATCGCGATAGGTTGGGAGTCGACTCAGGGCATCGGAGTTACGGCAGAGTGCACCGCCAGCAGGGTTTCGAGGAGGGGCTTGAGGAGTTTGAGGTCGAGGGCGTTGGCTCCGTCGGATTTGGCGTGCGCGGGGTCGTCGTGGACTTCAAGGAAGAGGCCGTCGACGCCGGCAGCGACCGCGGCGCGGGCGAGGAGAGGAATGAATTCGGGCTGGCCGCCGCTGACGCCGTTGGCTGACGAGGGCTGTTGCACGGAGTGGGTGCCATCGAAGACAACCGGCGCCATCTGGCGCATGATGGGCAGCGAGCGGAAGTCGACGACCAGATTGTTGTAGCCGAAGCTGGCGCCGCGCTCGGTGAGGAAGACGCGTTCGTTGCAGGTGGAGCGTACCTTTTCTACAGGGTGGATCATGTCCCACGGTGCGACGAACTGACCTTTTTTGATGTTGACGGCGCGGCCGGTTTTGCCTGCGGCGACGAGCAGGTCGGTTTGGCGGCAGAGGAAGGCGGGAATCTGGAGGACGTCGACGGCCTCGGCGGCCACTTCGCAGTGCCCGGGCTCGTGGACGTCAGTGAGGACGGCTAGGCCGGTGTCTTTGGCGAGTCGGCCGAGGATTCGGGTACCCTCGACGAGGCCGGGGCCGCGAAAGCTTTTGACGCTGGTGCGGTTGGCCTTGTCGTAACTGGCTTTGAAGATGTAGGGAATGCGGAGGTCGGCGGCGATGCGCTGGATGGCGTCGGCCATGGTGCGCACGTGGGTTTCCGATTCGATGACGCAGGGGCCGGCGATGAGAAAGAGTTGGCCCGCACCGACGTGCACCGGGCCGATTTCAAAGGAGTGGCTCACGGGGCGATTTTACGGCATCGAGCGGAGGGGCCACGCTTGCTGGCGCCGGCGTTCGTGCTTTCCCAGATCTGAAAATCCAGACCTGGGGCACCCAGAGGTTCGCAACAATCTAGACCAGTTCGCGTTGGCTGGCCTTGACGCGGGACCACTCCCACAAGGCGCGCTCGAGGGCGTGAAGTGGTGTGGCGCCGGGTAGACCGCTCTGCGGCTGAACGAGGCTTTGCTCGGCGAGATTGCGGCAGAAGGCGACGTAGTCCGCGTAGAAGTCAACGTCGTGGCGTGCATGGCCAAGGGCCTCAAGGGTGCGGAAATCGAGCACGTTGTAGCGGTCGGGCGCGATGGCGGCGAGGATGGCCGAAGCGATGTTGAGGTCGATGCCGCGCAGTTCCAGGAGGGCGTCAACGGCGAGGCGAGTGGAGGAGTCGGGGGAAGCGGCGATTTCGAGAACCTTGCGGATCTTGGCTTCGCTGTTGCCGATGAGGTAATGGACCACGCGTTCGGATTTCCAGCGGACGATGGATTCGAGGTTTGATAGCGAATATTCGCCGTTGCGGATGGCCGCACCAGCTTCGTATGCCGATCTTTCAAGTTCGTGTTCGCGTTCACCGGCCTGTTGCCAGCATTGGTCAGCTAATTGTTGAAGCTCAGATTCTGCGGGTTGCAGTTCAAAGCGAGCCATGACGTTAAGTCCTCCGATGGGGGTCTGTGGACCTGCCCTTAAAAACCTTGTCACCATAGGCCCGCGAAAATTGCGTTGTCAATACCACCTCATCCTGGCCTGTGATGCAGGTAACACGGATGCCAAACTTTTCTGGGAGGTTGTGCGAACGGAGGTGGGAGGGGGGTCCTGTTTGCGAGATTGCTTGGGCTAGTGAAAGTGAGTAGAGGTCAAGTTTGGGCTGGAGCCGCATTGGTGCAGTGAAAGGAGGCGCCGGATTTTTTGATTGCAGGTTCGATTGTCCGGCATCTAAAAACCAGGCGCGAGAACGACTGCAAAGAATGCGATCGTGCTAAAGTTAGGAATCAGGAGTGATGCTATGCGTGCTCGTCCGATCCAATCCGACAAGACCATCAAGGCCCGGCCGATCCAGTAGTTGACTGGCTACGCACTGCCTGCCTGATCTCTTCCCGCCACAACTATTCTTTTTCTATAGACTTAGCGGATTTGCGTCTGCGCCTAATCAGGACGTCGGGATGATAACCCCCTTGGGCCAGCATTCTTCTGGAACGCGCTTCTGGTACTCGGCCAGGAGCCAGTAAGTCCTTTCCTTCGAGTAGACCCCATCCAGATTTTTCCCGGCATTCTCCGTGGCGATTGGCGCCGGCAGCTCGAGCATGGCTCCGCTGATGGCGAGTTGAGGTGCGTCGAAGTACCAACCTGAGGAGTCGTTCACGGACTGGCCCGGCTTTAGTTTCTGGTCTGGGTCGGTTTGGTAGAAAATTCGGTCGCATTCGAAGCTCACCACCCGGTCACAGAGGCGCAGGAGATTCAGGTCGAGTTCCATTTCGGTGTCGTTTCTCGCCCAGGTGGTGAACGCTGCGAGCATGGTGTTCATGTCGGGCAGCGGAGCTATTGCCGGGGATTGCTCGCCATTGGACGCGGGCTTCACCTCACGGGAATCAAAGAGCATTCGGATTGCGTTGGGGTGGGTTGTGTCTGGCTCGAGGGAAAGCGCCGCCGATTCGAATGCGTCTTTGCCGAAGAGCTTCTGGCACTTCTCGGTGAATTCAGAGATACAGTTGGCGAAGATTTCTTCGCCGGTCGAGGTGCGGAAGAAGATGCCGCCCTTTTTTGTAAAGAGATGCAACAGCCGGCGGCGCATGAGGAGAATGGCGGTAAGCAGGCGCGTGAAGGAATCGTCTTCCGGCTTTTTCGCAGCAGGCATGGAACTCTCGCTGGGGGAGCTTGCGGCGGCTTGTGCAACTTTGGTGGCGGCCTTCTTCTCTTCTGAAAAGCGGTCCCACTCCGACTCCACGGTCTGGATGCGGCGGGCGATGGGCAGATAGTGTTTCTGCACGAGGGACATGTACTCGGGTAAAAGGTGGGTGAGAACCTGCTGGCGTTGGGCGCGGCGCGTCTCTGCTTCCTGCTGTTCGCGCGAGCGTTTGGACTGCTCCTGTTCCTGCTGCTCAGCGCGCTTAGTCTCAGCATCTTCCTGAATCTTCTTGAGGCGTTCGCGTTCGTCGGATTGTCGCGCCAGAATCTGCTGGAAGATGAAACCGAGGAACGCCAGCAGCAGGGGCCAGACGAGATCTTTGATCATTGTGTAGGCGGCGTGGAAAGAGGAGTTCCAGCGGGCCCAGCGCAGTTGATTCGCGGTCGCAAAGACAATGGGAGACGTAGAAGCTACAGCATCGAATGCGACGGGGCGCGGCTGGGCGATATGCGGAGGCTTTTGGTTTACGGATGCCGCCGCAGGTGCGGGCAGAGCGGGTGTGACGGTCTCTTGCCACGCGTAGTGGAGTTGCAGGGGAATGCCGGCGTCGCGCACCGACTCCTCACAGCGTTCGGCGCCGACTTCGACGACGGCTTCAGTGTGATCGTGAGGCGGGACCAGAAGAATTTCTTCGCGCCCCGCTTGCGGAATGGGCCTGATCATTCGCATCTGCGGGCGGCAGGTGTTGCCGGCGGCGAGGGTCAGGGCGACGAGGATGGGATTATCGCTGTCATTGGCGAAGTAGGACTGCAGGGCGAGGGGCCGCTCCAACTCCCAGCGTGCTACGGGAGGTGCGAGCCAGATGGTGAGCTTGCTGGTCGGCGGGTGCGCGGTGAGGATAACAGTTGCCAGCTTGGACGCAGTGGGAGGCTGACTGAAGAACGCGAGCAGGAAGGCGGCGATCGGAGCTACTACTATGGCAAGGATTAAGGCGCCGGTGAGACCCAGCAGTACGCGGCTGGGGCGATGGGTGCTGGTTGCCGGCGGTACGGGCGCAGGATTGGGAACGCTGGCAGCCATGGTGAGATCACGCTAGCGTGAACGTGCGGGGCGCGCAACAGCTTTCTGGTGCAGGACGCGAATTACTGAACCGTGGTTGTTGCTGTCTCCACATTGACCTGGACTTTGCGCTGCTGCCGGTTTGCATAGCTGGCGGCGATGAAGTCGCGGAAGAGTGGATGGGGCTCGAGGGGCTTCGACTTGAACTCGGGGTGAAATTGGCAGCCGAGGAAGAACGGGTGGCCGGGGATCTCAACGATTTCAACGTAGGTGGAGTCGGGCGTGGTGCCGGTGATTTGCAGGCCGCCGCCGGTAAGCAGGGCTTCGTATTCGCGGTTGAACTCGTAGCGGTGGCGATGGCGCTCGCTGATTTCGGTGGCGCCGTAGGCACGATAGGCGAGCGAATCCTCCTGCAGCACGCAGGTCCATGCACCGAGGCGCATGGTACCGCCCATCTCTTCGACGCCGAGCAGTTCGCGGAGCTTGTAGATGATGCGGTGCTGGCTGGCGGGATCAAACTCGCTGGAGTTGGCGTCTTTGAGGCCGCAGACGTTGCGCGCGAACTCGATGCAGGCCGTCTGCATGCCGAGGCAGATGCCGAAGTAGGGCACATTCTTTTCGCGCGCGTAGCGGATGGCGTTGAGCATGCCTTCGATGCCGCGCTTGCCGAAGCCGCCCGGAACAAGGATGCCGTCGAAGCCTTCTAACTGGGATTCATAACTTCTATCTTCGGGAGTCTTCGATTCGAGGCCCTCGGCTTCGATCCATGTCACGCTGAGCTTGAGGCTTTTGAGCAACGCGCCGTGAGTGAGCGCTTCCTTGAGGGATTTATAGCTGTCCTCATATTCGACATACTTGCCGACGATGGCGATGGAGACTCCATCGACGGGATTGTGGCAACGTTCAACCAGGTCCTTCCATTTGCTTAGGTCGGATTCGGCCGCCTCTTTGTGCAGGTATTTGAGGATGAGGGAGTCGACGCCTTCGAGCGAGAAGCCGAGCGGCACCTCGTAGATGGTGTCTACCGTTTTTGCTCCGATGACGGCGCGCTCTTCGACGTTGCAGAAGGCGGCGATTTTCTGTTTCATTTCGCGGCTGAGGTTGCGATCGCTGCGGCAGAGGAGGATGTCGGCCTGGATGCCGATGGAGAGCAGTTCTTTGACGGAGTGCTGCGTGGGCTTGGTTTTGAGCTCCTGCGCGGCGGCGATCCATGGAACGAGGGTGAGGTGGACGAAGACGGTGTTTTCGCGGCCGAGTTCCTGGCGCATCTGGCGGATGGCTTCGAGGAAGGGGAGCGATTCGATGTCACCGACTGTTCCGCCGATTTCGACGATGGTGACGTCGGCTCCGTTGGCCGAGACCTTGCGCATGGCGTTCTTAATTTCATTGGTCACGTGGGGAATGACCTGAACGGTTTTGCCGAGGTAGTCGCCGCGGCGCTCTTTGAGGATGATCTGCTCGTAGATGCGGCCGGTGGTGAGGTTGTTGTCACGCGAGAGCGGCGCATGGGTGAAGCGCTCGTAGTGGCCGAGGTCGAGGTCGGTTTCCGCGCCATCGTCGGTGACGAACACCTCGCCGTGCTGGAAGGGCGACATGGTGCCGGGATCGACGTTGAGGTAGGGGTCGAACTTCATCATATTGACGCGGAGACCGCGGCTCTCAAGCAGGCAGCCTATGGAGGCAGCCGCGAGACCCTTGCCTAAACTGGACACAACTCCACCCGTCACAAAGACATACTTTGCCGACATAGCTGCAACCTCGCTATTGGAATGTTGGGATTGGACGTACCTGGTGGGCACAATCAAGTATGGCAGAGATCGGAGTGGGAGTGAAATAGAAATTTGGCAGGTGTGTGAAGAGGGCAGATTTGGTCAGACAAGGCAAGCGGAGTCTTAGATTTAGGTTCGTTGCAGTCGGGGTATGGGAGGCGGATTGTGGGACGCGCTAGTGTGGAAATCGAGGCACAATGTGCTGCGGCTCACAGGCGGCTTGCCGGAGAAGACCGGCACGTCTAGGATGCTGCTGTGCAGGAGCGCAATATGAGCACTTCGACGAGGATTGAGCGCCGCAAGTTGGGGAGCACCGGGCCCGAGGTATTTCCGATTGCCCTGGGTTGCATGGGCATGAGTGGGATGTATGGCGTGGCGGATGAAAGCGAGAGCGTGGCGACGATTCATGCGGCTGTGGATGCGGGCGTGAACCTGATCGACACGGGCGATTTCTACGGCATGGGCCACAACGAAATGCTGATCGCGCGCGCCATTCGTTTCATTCGCGAGCAGGTGTTGATCTCGGTAAAGTTTGGCGCGCAGCGGGGCCCCGATGGCTCGTGGCTGGGGTACGACGCACGGCCCGCGGCGGTAAAGACGGCACTGGCGTACACGCTGAAGCGGCTCGGCGTAGACCATATCGATGTTTATCGTCCTGCGCGGCTCGATCCGAAGGTGCCGATTGAAGAGACGGTGGGCGCGATCGCGGAGATGATTCAGGCCGGCTATGTGCGGTATGTGGGGCTAAGCGAATTGGGGCCGGAGACGATTCGGCGCGCGGCTACTGTGCACCCGATCGTGGATCTGCAGATTGAGTATTCGCTGATAAGCCGGGGGCCGGAGGCGCAGATATTTCCTGCGCTGGATGAATTGGGGATCGGCGTAACGGCTTATGGTGTGTTGTCGCGTGGGCTGCTGTCGGGTTCGAAGCCTGCGGCAGCCGGGGATTGGCGTGCAGGGTTACCGCGCTTTCGCGGGGAGAATCTGGCGCGCAATCAGCAACTCGTTGGGCGGCTCAAGGAGATGGCGGCGGCGAAGGGCGTGACGCAGGCGCAGCTGGCCGTGGCGTGGGTACTGGCGAAAAGCCCGCGGATTGTGCCGGTGATGGGAGCGCGGACGCGGGCGCAGTTGGGGGAGACGCTGCGCGCGCTCGATGTGAAGTTGACGTTGGAGGAGGTTGCTTCAATTGAGGCGGCGGTTCCGGCAGACGCGGTGGCGGGCGCGCGCTATGACGAGCACCAGATGAAAGTGCTGGATAGCGAGAAGTGAATTCGCGATGCGGCGAAGCCTTTTCGAACGTGCAAATCTTCAGGGTCACATTGCTCGAACGAAGAGCGCGGTAAGGCCGCCAGCCGCGCTGGAACCCACAATGCGCACGCGATCGCCTTTTTGGGCATCGAATTTGAGTCCCTCCGTAGCGCCGGAACCGCCTTCAGCTACCGTGGATTCGTCGAGCTTGAACGTCTGAATCGCTCCCGATTCATCCTGGACAGAGATGGAACGCCCGTGGCTCTCGAATTTGGAGACGGTCCCGACGACGGACGTAAAGGGCCCGGCTCCGAGATTGCGCAAGGCGACGGCCGTGCGCGTGTCACTTCCACCAAAGTAGAAGACGATGACGTAGGCGCCCTTCTTCTTGGACTCATCGACCGCAGTCGTCACCAGGCGGAGCTTCTTGTCGAAGGAGCTGGGTATTTTGCCGTTCGTCAGGTCGCTGAATTCTCCTTCGGAACCGGTATCGAGAAATACGCTGATCGTCTTGGCGGTGGGATCGACGGCACTGACTGTGCCGGTGAGAGCATGAATCACTTCCTGAGCCGAAACAGCGACGCCAGAAAAACCGAAGCATGCCGTAATGAAGCAGACGAGCAGAATTCTTCTCAACATGAGCTTCCTCCGTTTGGTATCAAGTCTGGTCAGAGACGATCAAGCTTGACGGGAGATGATTGCGCTGGATGGCGCTAGTATACGCTGCCTTGCACTGAGGGCAATCGGGACGATGCCAGATTTCGTTCCGACCTGCATGGCGGGGGAATCGTACAGGAACAATTCGGAAGAGGATTTTGAGCGGGGGAAGCGGCGGGGCGGACGCGATGGGTCCGCCCCTTTGTGTTGCTGGCTAGAAGTTGAAGGTGATTTTGGCGGTCAGGGAGCGCGGAGAGACGTAGTGTGTGCCGCTGAAGGTAGAGAGGAAGTTGTAGAGCGCGTATTTGTCGGTCAGGTTGATTGCGGTGATGTCGAGGTCGGTCTTGTAGCGTTCCTTGTGAAAGATGTTTTGCTGACCGAGCGAGAGGTCGAAGAGATTGCGTGGCGCGATGCGCGGCGGGTTCTTGTCGTCGTTCTCGGTGCCGGGCGCGGGAATGGAGACCAGCGAGGAAGTGTACTCGCTGGGCGCGCAGGAGCTGAAGCCCGCAGTGCGGGTGGCCTTGACGCCGTTGCAGGTGATGCCGGCCTCGAATTGCTCGTCGGGAGTGAGCGCGCTCAAATCGACAGGCGTGGATGGGTTGAGTGCGAAGGGCATGGCTCCGGCGACCTGGCCTGAATCGAAGCGCCAGTTGCCTCCGGCCCACGGGCCTCGCTTACCGATCTGATATTGCAGGTGGGTGGTCTGGTTGAATTTTTCGTCATGGTCGATGCGGAAGGGCTGGCCGCTTTGGCCGACGGTAGCTCCGGCGCCTGCTACCTGCGGTGGGAAGAAGCGTGCGGCAACGGAGGACATGACGGAATAGGCGCTGAAGTTGTGATATTCCGGCACTTCGATGTTGAACGCGTAGCCCGGGATCTTGGAGTTATGCCAATCGATGGGGAAGGTGATGGGCGTGTTGCCGAGAACGCTGAAGTCGAAGGCGTTGTGGGTGTACTTCCAGATGTATTCGCCGCTGAAGACCACGTGTTTGCCGAGGGCCTGTTGCAGTCCAGCGTGAAACTCGTTGCGGAAGCCTGGAGCTTCAACGTTGGAGACGCCGGGGGAGCAGCTGAGGAGCGGCGACAGCACTGCGTTGTTGCAGCCTTCGCTGGAGAGCACCAGGTTTTCGTTGAAGGGTGTTTCCAGAGTACGCGCATAGGAGACGCGCAACACAGTGCCGGTGCGCTTGACGTTATAAGCGATGCCAATGCGAGGTTCGGTCTGTTGTGCGCTGGTGAGGCCGTTGTAGACGTCGCCGCGGATACCGAGGTTGAAGTTCCAGTTGCCGGCCTTGATCTGGTCTTCGATGTACATGGAAAGTTCTTTTACGTCGGTTCGGCCAATGTAGTTGAAGAAACCGCCGCCGCGCGTGAGGTCGTAGGGAGCGAGCACGGGGAGGTAGCTTGGATTGGCGGTAATTCCTTCACCCGGGCAAGAGGCGGGATCGGAATAACCGGCAACGGGATTGCCGTTTGCGTCGACGCAGGGAGCGTTATAGAGAGTATCTGCCACGCCGAGGCTGTCACTCTCTCGCACGAAAGTCTGCTGATATTCGACACCTGCCTTGATGTTCTGGATACCGCGGGCATAGGTGTAATCCGCATGAATGCCGGTGTTGGCCAGGGTGCGGTCCTGAAAGATGGACGAGGTCTGCAGGTTGGTTGGGCCTAGGTCGGCGAGCGGATTGCCGCTGGGGTAGTAGTGGTAGAGATCTTTTCGGTAATAGGCTGCGACGTTGAGCACCGCGTACTGATCGATGACGCGAGTGTAGGTGGGTGCGATGTTGACGGTGCGAATTTGCGATCGCTGGTCGGTGTTGCCGACGTTGGCGAAGACGGGGTCGGCAGAGGCGCCATTGCTGACTACGTTTTGAACGTTGAGGCTGTCGAAGGAATTGGGATTCTGGAACCAAGAGCGGCTGTAGTTCAGATCGAGATGCACGGAGTCGGCGGGACTGAATGTGTAGTCGGCGCGATCGAAGAAGTTTTCTTCGTTGCCCTTGTCGTGGAAGACGGTGAACTCGGGCGGATCGAGGAAGCGACCGGAGTTGAGTCCGTCCGCTTCAATAAAGTTGCCCCAGCTTTTGCCGCCATAGGACAGGTCGATGCCGGCGGTGGCCGATCCGAAGCTACCGTAGGAAGTGGTAATGCTGCCGGTGGGCTTGGTGACGCCCTGGCCGGAACGCGTGGTTGCCACGATGACGAGACTGGTCTTGTCACCATACTCGGCTGGCGGCGCACCGGAAATGACCTCGATGGATTGGATGGAGTTGGCGGGAAGCTGGTTGGAGAAGACTTTGCTTTGCTGATCGGTGATGGGCTGGCCATCCACTGAGAATGAATTGGAAGCGTGATCGCCGAGGCCGTGGAAGAGGCCGTTCGAATCAGAGGAGACACCGGGCGTGGAGACTGTGACCAGCGAGCTGAGGGACGAGGACTGGCTTTCGAGCGGAACTTTGATGAAGGCATCGCGGTCGACATCAGTGTGGAAGGTGGGATCGTTTTCGATCAGGTCGCCGGTGCTGGCTTCAACCGTGATGGTGGAGTCCGCGGTAGCAATTTGCAGCACGAGGTTGAGGTTGGTTCCGACAACGGAGCGAATCTCAACGTTCTGTTTCAGAGGGGAAAATCCGTTGGCCTTGACGTTGACTTCGTAAGGATTGAATGGAACGTTGGCGAATTGGAATTGGCCGGTGGCGTCAGTGGTGGCGGAGCGGTCGAGTTTGCTGACGGAGTTGGTGATGTGGACTGTGGCGCCGGGGATGACGGCTCCGCTGGGATCGGTGACTGTGCCATGCACGATGCCGGCGTTGCTCTGCGCTGCTGCGCCGAGTGCGCCCAAAAGAAAGGCGAATAGGGGAAGAGTACGTAAAATCGTGCCGTATTTTGACGGCATGGGGAACCTCCGAAAGCAGTCTGCAATGAATGGAACGAAGACGCGGGCGCAATGGCCGCGACGTCAGGCCGTGGGATCGGAGCATCCTGTCCATTCGCATTCTTTTGCAGAAATGCTTCTGCTTCGCCGGAGCTAAAAGTGGCGGGCAGAAAAGAATGATGAAAACGGAGAGATGCTTAGCAGACTGCGGGAGGGGGGCGTGTGAAAAGCTGCGGATGCCAGTGACGGGTTACGCGGCGAACCTCAAGAACCGGGGCCGCGACCGCGATCTGGATGAGAGTGACGAGAGCCGCCGCGACGACCATGGGCGTGGCCGAATGCATGACGATACAAAGCGGGCAGTGGTCGGCATCGCTATTGATGGCGTGTGTGTGGGCCACCTGAGCGACGGTCAGCAGGGCCAGAAGAGCTACGCACACAAGAACCACCGCCGCAAAAGCCCTGGGCTTTGCGTGGCGATTATCGGGGGAGCGCTTCTGAAATCCGGTAAACAAGAACCCTCTACCTAAAGAATACACAGGATTGGATGCGTTGATGCTGCGGAAGTGATCGGGGGACACGACTTTTCGCGATGAAGACCTGCCAACGGTAATGGGTCGGCATCGTCTAAACTGAGGGGCCATGGCACATCCTCTTTATTTGCGGTGGGTTGGAACGCTGGGTTTGGCGGCGTCGATGCTGGGTCCTGTCGTGGCTGCGGCGCAGGAGCATAAGCCGATTCCGCTGCAGCCGGGCGTGCCGGGGATGGGCTCGAACCATCGCCTGATTCTGAAAGATGGCAGCTACCAGATGGTGCGCGACTATCAGGTCGTTGGCGACCGTGTTCGGTATCTCTCGCAGGAGCGCGGGGAATGGGAAGAGATGCCGGCGGACCTGGTGGACTGGGACGCGACGCGGAAGTGGGAGCGCGATCATGCCAACCCTCAGCCCGAGGACGTGTCGCCCACGATGAAGGAAGCCGAGGAGATCGACAAGGAAGAGGCGGCGGTGCGCGAGGACCAGAAGGCGCGTATGCCGGAAGTGGCGAAGGGGTTGGAGCTTCCGGATGAAGACGGCGTGTTTGTTCTGGACAACTTTCAAGGCACTCCTGAACTGGTGGAACTGTTGCCGTCAGAACTGAGCATGAACCAGAAGAATCGACACGGGCTGAGCACGCTGAATCCTCTGGCGGGCGAGAAGGCCGACATCGAGTTGAACGGCGCGCACGCGAAGGTGCATCTGCATGTGAACGATCCGGCGATTTATTTGTCGCTGGATGCGGCGAGCGAATCGCAGCCGTTGACCACGCACGCCTACACGGTGCAGACGGGTGGCGCCAAAGATGTGCAGAACCGCAAGCACGGCGCGCATTCTGCGTCGTCGGGCTTCGCCATTGTGAGGGTGGACGAGCGCAGAGCCGTGCGCATTGTGGGCGCGGTGCATGTGAGCGCAACGGGCACGGTGACGCAGAGCGAAGACGTGCTGGCGACGAAGACCCAGGTGTTGCCGGGCAAGCACTGGCTGAAGCTAACGACGGACAAGCCGCTGACGATCGGAGAGTACGCGCTGGTCGAGATCATTTCGCCGTCGGACATCAGCCAGGCCGTTTGGGATTTTCGCGTCGATCCTGCGCTGGGCGACAATCCGGCTTCGCTGGGGCCGATTCAGAAGTAGCGGGCCGACAACTTAGCGGTGATGTCGTAGCGACCAAGTTCGGACGAGATTTATGGCGCTTCGCGGCGGGCCATTTTGACGCGGCGTTTTTCCCACTCCGCGCTGGAGAAGATGCGCGGGCCGACTTCGATGAGCCGGGGCATCATGTTGAAGACGGCGACGCGGCTCCAGGGCTTGCCTTCGCGGGTGCGGAAGCCCTTTTCGTTGAGGTCGCTGACGATGCTGGAGTAGGAGAAGTCCTGCGCCAGCAGGTCCATCATGAGAAGCAGGACCTGATTTTCGTGGGGGTTGACCTCGAGGCGCTGGCAATCGTCGGAGATGCGCAGGCCGTAGGGGATGTCTTCGTTGAAGCCGCGCTCGGGCGGCGCTTCAGAGTCGGGCAGCTCGCGCCGCCACTCGATGAACACCATTTGCCAGCCGGATGCGGTGCGTTGCCGGATGATCTCGGGGCTGAAGGGCTCGGTAATTGCGTCACGCATGCGTTCGAAGTACGCCATGGAGTGCCTCCGCGAGAAGACTTTGTGCTGCGATAGGAGCAATTGGGCTGCCAAAGGCTGGCGGTGAATGCGGCGCGTAAGTTGTTGATTCGTCGTGATTGGCTGCGGCAAGTGCGGATGGAGGCGCGGTGCGCGCTGGCCAGTTTCGTGTTTTGCTGTTCGCAGATGAACATTCGGCCGCGGCCGAGGGACCTGCTTACGGGAGCGCACCCCCGGGGGGGGGTAGAATCTGGGCGTAAATTCCCCCTTTCTAAGGGTTTAGCCACATCGTGTCGCGCTAAATTCCTCTTAGGAAAGGACTTGGCCGCAGATTCGTCTGCGGTAAGGAGTTACGCCGTGGCCGGAGTTAGTGGCCCGCGATTAGTGGTCAGTGATCCGGACGAGCAAGGTGTGGGCTGCACGCATCGAAGCCTGGATGGGAGCGGACTGATCCGTTGCTTATCCAAGCTCTAGATCCAGTGTGAACCTTTCGGGGAATTAATTCACAATTTGTCTGAATTTATATTTGCCACGGAATGAGTAATTTGCAGCGATTTGCACAGATTCGGGACTTGACAAGAAAATGGGGAGGGCCGGATTTGGCTCAATCCCAGGTCTCAAATGCGAGACCTGGGCCACCCGCCAACCGACGCTGGACTCAAAATCTTTGGTAGGTTGTCCTAAATCGTGAATCGTGAACAGCACGTCCTTCGCTCCGCTTACCCCACAGACGATGACTCGTCTGCGGGGCCCCAAGCTGCTCCGCTCAGGATGACAATTCATCAATCAATGGGCTGAGGTGGCATGGCTGAAGCCAAGCCCTGATACAAAGCAAAAGCAAAACGGGGTTGGATTCGTGCTTTCCCACTCAGGCCGCAATGAGGCTGCGTCATAAATAGGGCACCCACGCTAACAAGCACCTAGTGCGTCAATCTCAATGCGAAGCGATTCGCCGGACGGGCAGTCTTGGCTCGTCCTTAACCGAGGGTGCCTGCTACTGCTGGCGAGAGGGCACGCAGGTGTTCCACGGCTTCCGGGAGTACACGCAAAACGTGATCGACATCGGCATCGGTTGCTGTCTTTAGCAGGCTGAAGCGGAGGCTGGCGCGGGCTTTGTTCTTGTCGAGGCCCATCGCCATGAGTACGTGGCTGGGTTCGGTTGCGCCGGAGTGGCACGCGGAACCGCCGGAAACGGCAACGCCCTTGAGGTCGAGTGCAATTACGAGCGCCTCGCCTTCCAACTGATCGAACCAGATATTCGACGTGTTGGCCACACGCGGGGCACCCGCACCATTCAAGCCGGTGCCGGGCAGGCGCAGGGTTTCCGTTTCGAGCCGGTTGCGCAATGCTGCCAGGCGGTCGATGGTTCCGTCGGCGAGCGAATGCATGGCCAGTTCTACCGCTTTTGCGAGGCCGACAATACCGGCCACGTTTTCAGTGCCGGCGCGGCGACGGCGCTCGTGGCTGCCGCCGACAAGCAGGGACTCCACGGGGGTGCCGCGGCGCACAAACATCGCGCCAATGCCCTTGGGCCCATGCATCTTATGCGCGCTGATGGAGAGCAGATGGCAGCCAAAGCGGCGGACGTCAAACTTGACCTTGCCGGCACCCTGCACTGCGTCAATGTGGAAGAAGACGCCGGTATCGGCAGCAATCTTGCCGATTTCTTCAACGGGTTGGAGGACTCCTGTTTCGTTGTTTGCCAGCATGACGCTGATGAGGCGCGTCTGGGGTCGAATGGCACGGTGGATGGCTACGGGGTCGATGAGCCCGTTGGGCTGCGGCGCCACAAACGTGGTTTCCACTCCGTGCTGGGCCATGCGCTGCGCGGCCTGCAGAATTGCGGAATGTTCAATCGAGGTAGTGATGAAGTGATCGCCTGGGTGCAGCAATCCGAAGATTGCCGTATTGTCGCCCTCGGTACCACCGGAGTTGAAGACGACTTCCGCGTCGTGGCAGTTGAAGAATTCCGCCAGGGTCTCGCGGGAGCGATCGACGGCAGTACGGGCATGCTGCCCATGGAGGTGAATCGAGGAAGCGTTGCCAAAATGCTCCATCCAGTACGGCTGCATCGCCTCCACGACTTCGGGCAGCAACGGCGTCGTAGCATTCGCGTCCATATAGACGCGCACAGACGGAGAGAGTGCAGTTGGCATGAGATAGGCCCCTATTTTCGAGGGTACCATAGCGGTGGTTGCGCGCCGAGGGATGCATAGAGCCGGTAAAAGGTTTGATGGGGTCCAGTCGTTGTCGAAGTTTTTTCAGAGCCAGTGCTGGCATGTGCTTGCAAACATTCCATCGTTACCCATGCCTCATGCTACGGGCGATTTTCTCTTGAAAATCATGGGCCTACTGGTATATTGGGGGCATTGGTCCGGATCTCCATGGGGACCGCAGGATGATATGGATGGAAGCGCTTGCTTTCATCGGTCTACTCACAACTTCTGCTTCACTCGGCTCAATCTGGCCGATAATGGAACTCTTCAAAACCCCTCAATCCAAGTGAGGATGGCGAAGCCTTGCAAAGAAGCGATAAGACCAATTCCCCTACCGTCTACGCTTTCAAATGGTCTACGCTGCCTGAGCCGCTGGCCGGCGCGGGCTGGTTTGCGGTCTACACGACCTGCCGGCATGAAAAGCGGGTTGCGCAGCACTTCGAGCAGCGCGAGATTGAGCACTACCTGCCCCTTTACGTGGCGCACCGCAAGTGGCGCGACGGGTCCAAAGTAGCCCTCGACCTTCCACTCTTTCCTTCCTACATTTTTGTGCGTATCTCGCGGCTCGAACGTGTGCGTGTTTTGAGCGTACCGGGCGCGCTGGCTATTGTGGGCGGTACTGGCGGCGAGCCTGCATCTTTGCCGGAATCGGCGATCGAATCGCTGCGCGTGGGGATTCAGCAGGGAGGCGTCGAGCCGCATCCTCTGCTGACGGCGGGGCAGTCGGTCCGTATTTGCTCTGGCGCATTTGCGGGGATGAAGGGAATTGTCCTCCGCAAGAAGGCGGGTTTCCGGGTTGTGCTGACACTGGAGCAGATCATGCAGAGCATCGCCATCGAAGTGGACGAGTCCGACCTGGAGCCACTGGAGCTGCCAGCGACACCCGCGATGGCTACGGTGCCCTCTCTTAGCCTGCAGCACGTTTAGAGCGGCTTCGATTCAAGTGTTGCCCTTTGAAGATCGTGCGAGGTGGCATCTTCTTAAGAAAAATGCCACTTGGTGTCTACGTTTCTGAAAAGAGCAGAATCGAAACCGCTGTAGCCCTTCCAAAAGATTCGAGCGAGCCGGCGCGGGCGCAAGAAGAACTGTCTCGACACGATTTCCGGCGCAGCATTCGCAGCAGAAAAACGTAAAGTCATCCCTCGCGGTCGGGCCGCCTTCGCTGAAAGGTTGGTGTGCAGCAATTCTGCGCCGGCCGGATGCGATGGACGCAAACCAAGCCTTAAAGATCGCGCTCGCCTAAAGACAAAGCCAGGAGCCACGCATGGCAGGAATAGTCGGCACAACACGGGGTGGCGCAGAAGAGCGCATACTCGCGACGGCGGCGACGCTCTTTGCCCAATTTGGCTACAACGGCGTGAGCACAAGGGAGATCGCGGCGGCGGCGGAAGTGAACGAAGTGACGATTTACAGGCACTTCCCGCGCAAGCGCGATCTCTACATTGCGGTATTGAGCGCCGAGTTGCAACGCGTCCATCTGCGCGGGGAGTTGTTGACGCGGCTTGCTGCAGCGCAGAGTGGTCGAGCGGCGCTGGCTTGCACATTTGAGCTGATTTCGACTGCCCTGGTGCAGCAGCCGCAATTGCTGCGCCTGCTCGGGTTCAGCGTGCTTGAACTGAGCGAAGATCTCGACCCCATGTTGCGCAAGCACCTGGGTGAACTGGTGGAAGTGATTGCCCGCTATCTTGAGCCGTGGATTGAAAACGGGGAAATTCGCTCGGCCAATGCGAAGACCCTGGTGTTGACGCTGATCGCAATCATCCTCAGCCGTGGGCCGCTGCGGAAGGTGTTTCTGGACGATGCGGCGAGCATGAATTCTCTGTTTGACGCGTATTCCGAATTTTGCCTGGCGTGAGCCGCGATTTGGAAGGCGCGCGTATCGCGGAGCTTTCCGGGACGGACTGCGCAGGAGACCGGAATGGCGCTCATGGGGCCTCAACTGGTTACTTGATTACGATTGTTTCGCCGGTTGTCACGATCAGTTGACGGACGGATGCGCGATAATGACCCGCGACTTAGTGCCGCGAAGTTTGCAAAGAAGGAGGAGTCTCAGGAATGAACCTCAAGGGTGAAAAGGCTGTCGTTTGTGGAGCGGGCGGATTCATCGGTGGTCATCTGGTGAAGCGGCTTCTTGCGGACGGCGTAAATGTGGTTCGGGCAGTGGACGTGAAGCCGATGGAGGAGTGGTATCAGGTCGCCCCCGAGGTGGAAAACCTGGTTCTCGATTTGAAGGATAAGGAAAGCTGCTATCAGTCGGCTGCAGGCGTCAACGTGGTGTTCCAGCTGGCTGCGGATATGGGGGGAATGGGGTTCATCGAGAACAACAAGGCGCTCTGCATGTTGAGTGTTCTAACGACGACGCACATGCTTCTGGCGGCACGTGACTCCGGTGTGGAGCGATTCTTCTATTCCTCGTCCGCCTGTGTTTACAATGCCGATAAGCAGACGCATGCTGAAGTGACGCCGCTGAAGGAAGAAGACGCCTATCCTGCGCTGCCAGAAGACGGTTATGGCTGGGAGAAGCTTTTCAGCGAGCGCATGTGCCGTCATTTTGAAGAGGATTTTGGGCTGCAGTGCCGCGTGGCACGTTTCCACAATGTATATGGGCCGCATGGCACCTGGACCGGCGGACGGGAAAAGGCTCCGGCGGCAATTTGCCGCAAAGTACTGGAAGCGAAGTTATCGGGCAAGCACGAAATAGAGATATGGGGCGACGGAAAACAGACTCGTAGTTTTATGTACATAGATGATTGCCTTAAAGGTGTACGGGCAATTACGGAAAGCGATATACGCGAACCGATCAACCTGGGATCGAGTGAGTTGGTAACGATCAACCAGCTCGTGGACCTGGTGGAGGACATTGCCGGTGTCAAGCTTCAGCGGCGCTATAACCTGGGTGCGCCCAAGGGCGTGAACGGACGAAACAGCGACAATACGAAGATTCGCGAGTACCTGGGCTGGGAGCCGTCGATTCGGCTCCGCGAAGGCATGGAAAAGACCTATGCCTGGATTGAAGAAGAAATGCTCGCCCTTGCGCGCGCCTGAAGGCGGATGGAGCAGTTTGGTGCAATCGAACAGGTGCGGGCGGGAAGCGCAGCGATGAGCGAATCGAGAGACGAGCGGCAGATTCTGGGCGTTAACTTTTACGTTGGGGACGCTGCTGGGGCGATCGAACGAATCGGTCATGGGGGTTTGCTTGTCGTTCCGGCGGCGCCGGCATTGAAAGATATCGCGAGCAATTCATCGTATCGAGCGGCCCTGGTGGGGGCGGATTTCGCAATCACCGATTCAGCATTCATGGTGTTGGTGTGGAATCTCATCGAGCGAGATACGGTGAAGCGACTCTCGGGTTTGCGTTATCTTCGCGAACTTCTGTTGTACCCCGATTTCCGCACGCCAGGGAACACGTTGTGGGTGATGGCCGGGGCGGCCAGTTCAAAGAAGAATCTGGATTGGCTGGCGACGCAGGGAATCGAGGTTCCGCCCGCGTGTGTCTACGAAGCGCCCATGTATGGCAATCAGATCGAAGATAACACCCTGGTTGAAAAGCTTGAGCAGTTGCGGGTTAAGCATATCGTGATCACGATTGGGGGTGGGGTCCAAGAGCGTCTGGGATTCTATCTCAAGAACCAGCTTAACTATCGCCCTTCAATTCACTGCATTGGTGCAGCTATCGCGTTCTTGAGCGGTGACCAGGTGCGCATTCCAGACTGGGTGGATCGCATTGGGCTGGGGTGGTTTCTGCGCTGCGTCTCTGCGCCGCGCCGGTTTATTCCCCGCTATTGGTCGGCACCCCAACTCGTTCCGTTGCTTTGGCGCTATCGGGGGAAACTTCCAGTTGAGACCTAACGCCAATCGGAACCTCAGATGTCAGAATTGATGAGAAGTGCCGGAGCAGGCGTCTCGCAGTAGTTAGAGGTTGTTTATCAGAACGAGGTTTAGATGAGTCAGCCCATCTCGATTGCCGTTGTAGGGTCTGGATACGTTGGTCTTGTTGCCGCCGCCTGCTTTGCGGAAATCGGGCACAGCGTAGTCTGTGTGGACAATGACGAGTCCAAGGTGCGCACTCTCCGCGAAGGCGGTGTGCCGATCCACGAGGACTATCTGCCCGAGTTGTTGAGCCGCCATCGGGGCGGCAGATTGCAGTTCACCACCGACTTGCGAACCGCAGCGCAAGATGCGGAAGCAATTTTTATCGCTGTGGGGACGCCGCAAAGTCAAACCGGCAGCGCCGATCTTTCCTATGTCGATGCCGTTGCCAGTGAGATTGCGCGCTCGATCCATTCGTACAAAGTAATAGTCGAAAAGAGCACTGTCCCTGTCTATACGAACGAGTGGGTCAGCCGGGTGATTGAGAGAAACGGCATTTCGAAAGATCTCTTCGATGTGACGTCCAATCCGGAGTTCCTGCGCGAAGGCACGGCCGTCGTGGATTTTCTGCATGCAGATCGCATCGTGGTGGGCGCGGCAACGGACCGCGCTGCGGAGGTGCTCAAGGATTTGTACGCGCCCCTTACTTCCGGGGAGTACTACCTATCAGCCCATGCGGTGCCGGGGCCGCGCAGCAAGGAGAACCCTCCGCCGCTATTGTTGACCTCGACCAAGGCGGCGGAGATTATCAAGCACGCTTCCAATGCATTTCTCGCGACCAAGATTTCCTTCATCAATGTGGTGGCGAATATCTGCGAAGCTGCCGGGGCCGATGTGGAAGAGGTGGCTCGTGGCATGGGGATGGATGGTCGGATTGGCGGGAAATTTCTGCGTGCCGGTGTTGGCTATGGAGGCTCCTGCTTTCCCAAAGATGTCGCCGCATTTAGAAACGTGGCCGAGCTCGTCGGTGTGAACTTCGGCCTTCTGAGCGAAGTGGAAAAGATCAATGAAGAGCAGAAGCTTCGCTTCTTTCAAAAGATTCGCTCTGCGCTTTGGACCTTCCGAGGCAAAAAGATCGGTGTATTGGGCCTCGCGTTCAAGGGCGGAACAGATGACATTCGAGAGTCACCGGCGTTAGATATCGTGAAGAAGCTTCTGGAAGAGGGTTGTTCGATCAGTGCGTACGATCCGGCAGCGGCAATACGGGCGAAGGAAGTTATTCCCGCGGGAAGCGGCATGCAATATGTCGACGATCCATATGCCGCGGCTCAGGATGCCGATGCCTTATTGATTCTGAACGACTGGCAGGAGTTTGCGGAACTGGATCTTGAACGTCTGCACTACACGTTGCGCTACCCGATCGTCATCGATGGGCGCAATCTCTACGCCCCGGCCACGATGACTAGTCATGGATTCACTTATTTGAGTGTGGGGAGACCGGGGTCGACCCAGTCCTTCGATCCGGTAGCCATGTTTCATCGGCCGAGCAGAGACAAGGCCTGAATTGAACGGCAGGCCGGCTGTTTGTATTCGATTCTTGCGGATTGCCGAGAGCGCCCCAGAATTGTAATGATAGCTAAGGTCTGCTTAGAGACACACTGTTGGTTTGAGCGGGACAATTGCCTCCGTCCTTGCCTCTCGTTCCAACGCGATGAGCACGAAAGGTCGGTTGATCAATGCGCGTACTTGTCACGGGCGCGGCAGGTTTTTTGGGTTCGCACCTGGTGGATGCACTGTTAGCCGAAGGACACACGGTAGCAGGTGTTGATAATCTCTGCACCGGATCATTGGATAACCTGAAGCATCTTTCCCGGGAGACCCGCTTCGAATTTATCGAACACGATATCTGCCACGCATTGGATCCTGGTGCTGTCGACTATGTTTTCAACTTCGCATCACCGGCCAGTCCGGAGGACTATTATCGTCTCGGGATAGAGACCCTGATGGTTGGCTCGGCGGGAACGCGCAACGTGCTGGAGATCGCGAAAAAATATCATGCGAAGTTTCTCCATGCGTCTACATCGGAATGCTACGGCGATCCACTCGAGCATCCGCAGACAGAAGAGTACTGGGGGCACGTCAACCCCATCGGCGAGCGATCGGTCTACGATGAAGCCAAGCGCTTCTCAGAGGCGCTCGTCATGGCATATAACCGCTACCTTAAAGTCGACACGCGGCTGGCGAGAATTTTCAACACGTATGGTCCGCGGCTGCAGATGGACGATGGGCGGGTCATTTCGAACTTCATGATCCAGGCATTGCGCGGCGAGGATCTGACGGTATTTGGCGAAGGCGAGCAGACGCGCAGTTTCTGCTATGTGACCGACGAGATCGCTGGAATTATTGGGCTATCCCGAACCGCTGAACACACGCCGGTGAATATTGGGAACCCGACAGAGTGGACCATCCTCGATTGCGCCAAAGCTGTTCTGCGGATTACTGAGTCAAAAAGCAAGATCGTTTTCAGACCGCTTCCTCAAGATGATCCGACTCAACGGAAACCCGACATCAGCAAAGCGCGCAGACTGATGGCCTGGGAGCCCGCGATTGATCTTGAGACAGGCCTCAGACTGAGCCTTGAGTACTTCAAAACATGCCTGGCAACCGCGGTCTGAACGACGTCGCGGTTGAGCTTTGAATGCCGACCGGGATTCCATTGTGCTTTCCTGCCGTGACGGTTTGTAAGGAGTAAATGACAATGAAGCGTGCGCTGATTACGGGTGTGACGGGACAGGACGGCGCATATCTGGCTGAACTGCTGTTATCGAAGGGATATGAAGTGCATGGCATCAAGCGGCGCACGTCACTCTTCAACACGAATCGCATTGACCACCTATATGAAGATCCTCACGAGAAGGGGCGCCGATTCCTGCTCCATTACGGAGATCTCACCGATTCGAGCGGCCTGATCCGGATTGTTCAGGAAGTGAAGCCAGACGAGATATACAATCTCGCAGCTCAAAGCCACGTGAAGGTATCGTTTGAAGAGCCAGAGTACACGGCAAACTCCGATGCGGTGGGGACATTGCGTCTTCTCGAAGCGATTCGCATAGCAGGACTGGAAAAGACTTCGCGCTTTTACCAGGCGTCTACATCGGAACTGTACGGTCTTGTGCAAGAGACTCCGCAAAACGAGAAGACGCCGTTTTACCCGCGCTCACCGTATGCGGTCGCGAAACTCTACGCTTATTGGATTACGGTTAACTATCGGGAAGCCTATGGCATCTATGCCTGCAACGGGATTCTCTTTAACCACGAGTCACCCCAGCGTGGCGAAACATTCGTTACCCGCAAAATCACGCGCGCCCTGGCACGCATCAAGGCAGGCCTGCAAGATTGCCTCTACTTAGGTAACATGGACGCGCTTCGCGACTGGGGCCATGCTCGTGACTACGTTGAAATGCAGTGGCTGATGCTGCAGCAGAAGGAACCCAGAGATTATGTGATCGCAACCGGTGAGCAGCATAGCGTCAGGGAATTCGTGCAATTGTCAGCCAGCTTTCTGGGGATCGACCTGACATGGACCGGATCGGGGACAGAAGAAAAGGGAAGCGACAAAAACGGCAAAGTGATTGTGGCCGTCGATCCACGCTATTACCGTCCGACCGAAGTGGAAACGCTTTTGGGAGATGCAAGTAAAGCCAAACGCGAGCTTGGCTGGAACGCGCGCACGACTTTTCGCGAACTCGTGAAGGAAATGGTCGAGGAAGATTTGAAGTCGGCGGAACGCGATGCTCTGATTCGTAAGCATGGCTATTCTGTTTTTAACTTCCACGAGCGTTGATTCAGCGAGTGAAGAGAGTGGTATGAAGAGAGATAGTCGGATCTTTGTGGCGGGACATCGTGGTCTGGTAGGTTCAGCCATTCGTCGTGGATTGGAGCAGCGGGGATATTCCAATCTGCTTCTGCGAACCCACGCGGAACTGGACTTGGCCGATCGCGGGGCCGTGCGTGCCTTCTTCGAAGGTGATCGGCCAGAGTATGTTTTCCTCGCTGCAGCCAAGGTGGGCGGGATTCTCGCGAACGATTCGTATCCTGCTGACTTTATCCGCGACAACCTTGAAATCCAGACTAACGTTATCGATGCGAGTTACCGAAACGGCGTCAAGAGGCTCTTGTTTCTCGGATCCAGTTGTATCTATCCAAAAATGGCTCCCCAACCCATCCGGGAAAGCTATCTACTGACTGGACCGCTCGAATCAACGAATCGTGCTTATGCTCTTGCAAAGATCGCTGGTATCGAGATGTGCTGGTCCTATAACCGGCAATATGGGACGCGCTATCTTGCAGCCATGCCAACCAATCTCTACGGGCCGGGCGACAACTTCGACCTCAAAGGATCCCATGTTCTTCCTGCCTTGATTCGGAAGGTCGTTGAGGCCAAGCAGGCAGAGGAGCGCAATTTGGTCGTATGGGGCTCAGGAACGCCGCGGCGCGAGTTTCTCTACAGCGACGATCTCGCGGAGGCATGTGTTTACTTGATGACTTTGCCGGAAGCGTCTTTCGCAAACCTGCTGCAATCCGACGAAGCTCCGCTTATCAACATCGGGACAGGCACGGACCTCACAATTCGCGAACTGGCAGTGTTGGTTGCGAGAGTGCTCGATTTCGATTGCGAAATTGTTTTCGACACCTCAAAGCAGGACGGTACTCCGCGGAAACTGCTGGATGTGAGCCGAATCAATAACCTGGGGTGGCGAGCGACGACGAGTCTCGAAGAGGGGATTCGCCGCACTTTTGAATCGGCTCGAAGCCAGCTCGAGGCAGTCGCCCGGTGAGGAACTGCAGACTTAGTATCCGCGAGCCTTAAGCCACGGAGTGACCTGTGGGAGTGCACCTTCACTCCGGTATCTCTAATGACATTGCGGCCGGCCCCTTGCTGAAAGCGGGCCACCTAAGCGAACAGTTTTTTAAATCTGGTCAGAATTCCACGTCTTCATCGGTTTGGTAATACGGGAGAGTATTCCATCATGCGCGAATTGAATTTTCTATGCGCCGGTCTGGGCATATCCAGGCAGCTTGCGACACGCAAGGGTTACGCTCTGACATTGAGTGCTCTGTTTATTCTGACCTCCTTGAACGGCCTAGGACAGGTCGAGCGCCCGGCACTGATCCCTCCCGCCCAGGGTGGCGCTCCGTCCGCGGCCGCCGCTACGTCTCCAGGTATTGGCGGACTTACGGACGAACCACTCTCACCAGGGGAAGTGGTTCATATTCTGGTGATGAATGCGCCAGATTTTTCCGTGACCACACGGGTATCCGAGGCTGGCGACATTGCGATTCCGATGTTGGGAGTAGTTCACATCGAAGGCTTGAACAGTGAGAAGGCGTCTGAATCCATTGCCACGCGACTGAGAGATCGCGACTTGCTCGTCGACCCACAAGTTACAGTCACAGTGGAGTCTTTCTCGACCGGAATCACCATTCTTGGGGAAGTACATTCGCCGGGGGTTTATCCGCCGCCCGGAAAACATATGTTGTCGGATCTGCTTGCAACAGCAGGTGGGCTGACAGGGAATGCAGGCCGGGTGATTGAGCTATCGAATAGTCGAACGCCTGATCAAAAGGAAGTGATTCCGTGGGACCCGACGATGCATAACACGGCCAACTATGACCGGCCGGTGCATCCCGGAGATCGGGTTCTGGTTCGGGCGTGTGGAATCGCCTATGTCGGGGGGCACGTTGCGAGGCCGGGCGCCTACTCATTGTGCGGTTCTCCGCAAATCACGCTGTCAGAGTTGCTGGCTCTGGCTGGCGGAGTTACCCCGCTGACCTCCGACAAGCATTCGTATATCGTGCGCGCGCAGCAAGACGGAAGCAAGGTTGCGGAAGAGATTGATATCCACAAGATACTTTTGTCTCGCTCCGCAGATCCAGTGGTTAGAGAAGACGACATCATCTATGTAACTCCGAGCACTGTGAAGGACGTGCTGAACCGGGCGGTGGCCTTTGCTCTGACTGTTACAACAACTCTGTTTTATAACTATCGTCCTTAGGCCGCTCGATGGGTTCACACAAGACACAAAATACGAGCTCGCGAGATTTGATGTGTGTGCACGCAGCCGGAACTGAACGGTAAAGGGCGGGATGAGAATTAGCGTCGTTACTCTCTCGTTTAACCAACGTGCATTCCTTCGAGGGGCATTGGAGTCGATACTGCAGCAGGAGTACCCGGATCTGGATTACTTTGTCGTTGACCCCGGCTCGACCGACGGAAGCCGAGAACTGATACGGGACTATGCAAAGTCGCTCTCTCATATAATTCTTGAACCAGACGCTGGAGCGGCAGATGGTTTGAACAAAGGCTTTGCGTTGGCATCCGGGGAAGTTCTAGGGTTCTTAAACGCCGACGATCTCCTGTATCCAGGCTCATTGCAGCGAGTGGCGGACTTCTTCCGCGACAATCCGGACTGCGATGTGGCGTTTGGCAATGGGTTCAAGATCGACGCAGAGGGCCGGCCCCTTCGGCATTTCAAGGCGCGAAATTTTACTGTTGATGGGTATCTGTATGGCGGGAGTGAGTGGTTGCAGCAATCTACTTTCTTTCGCGCGGATGCGTTCCGGCGATCTCCTGGGTTTAATGTTCAAAACCGAACCTCGTGGGATGGAGAATTATTTGTGACCATGGTGAGCCAGGGAGCGAAGGTCGGTTACATCGATTGTGATTTGGGCGCATTTCGGATTCACCAGGAGTCGATCTCTGGATCGGGGCGAATGGATGAACTGTATCTGAAGGATTGCCGCAGGGTTTTTCGCCAGGTGCAAGGGCGTGAATGGAATGCGGCGGATAGTGCTCGGCGGTTCGTCTACCGAGGGGTGGGTTATCTGACGCGGAGAGCTTTGCGTTGGAGGCATTAGCTGGGGGATGCAACGCGTGAAAGTCGCTGTTCTTTGGACGAGACTGTCGGGATACCTGAATGCATGCCTGAAGGAGCTCGCAGGTCGGGAAGATGTGAAGTTATTCGTGAGTCATCGTGCTCCAGACGAAAGTGCTCCGTTTGATGAAAGCCAGTTTGGGTGGATCGACAACAGGTTCATGTGGCGAACGCAGTGCGATTTCGAATCGCTGGATAGCCGCGTCCATGAGTTTGCGCCCGACATCATGGTCTTACCTTCCTGGCATATCCCAAGCTATCGCCGAATCGCGAAGGAATACACGGGGAAGAGTTGGCGAGTCATGGCAATGGACAATCCATGGCTGGGTACGCTACGCCAACGGCTTGGCGTTCTCATCGCGCCATACTATGTGCAGCGCATGGCAGACGCTGTTTGGCTGCCGGGCGAGCGTCAGGCCGTGTTCGCTAGAAAGCTAGGCTTTTCAGAGCGCAGGATACTCCGTGGTCTATATTCCTGCGACCAATCAGAATTCGCGCAGAAGCATATCGAGCGGGTAGCATCTGCGCGTCCAGTGCCTCACTCGTTTCTGTTTGCGGGCCGCTTTGTTACGGCTAAGGGAGTTGACGTCCTGGGGGAGGCCTACCGTCTCTACCGATCCAAATGTGCAGATCCGTGGCCACTCATGTGCTGCGGAACGGGGCCAATGCAGCGAATCCTTGAGGGTATTCCGGGCATTCAGATCGAAGGTTTTGTCCAGCCCGGCCAAATGCCATCCAAGTTCGCAGTCGCGGGCTGTTTCGTTCTTCCGAGCAAATCGGAGCCGTGGGGGCTGGTAATTCACGAAGCGGTTTCTGCGGGGCTCATTGTTTTGGCATCCGAGAGTGTTGGCGCGGCAGTCCACCTGGTGCAACCAAACTACAATGGCTTTATCTTCGGTAGAGAAGACGTTGAAGGATTGGCGGCTCTGTTATCGAGGGTTAGCTCAGCGACAGACACTCAACTCGATGCTATGTCTCAGGCAAGTCACGCGCTTTCGAAGCAGTATTCTCCCAGTCTCTGGGCGGACACTCTTTTAGAATCATTTGCTGAACGCGAATCGTGAATCGCAAATTCACCGAATGACCGCCGACTCTAATGTTCCTTGCGCAGTAGAGTAGGGAGTCGCTTCAATTCAAGCCAGGAGTTAGGTTTCCGGACGGAGCCCGTGCAGTGTTGAAAGTATCCATTGTTACGATTTCCTTCAATCAGGTCGAGTTCGTTGGCAGGACGATTCAATCTGTACTTAATCAGGACTATCCGAATATTGAGTATATTGTGATGGATCCGGGGTCGACCGATGGGAGCCGGGATGTCATTAAGGGTTATGAGAGCAACATTGCACATATAGTATTCGAGCCCGACGAAGGGCCGGCAGATGGACTGAACAAGGGTTTCTCCATTGCCACGGGTGAGATCTTCGGCTTTTTGAATTCCGATGACATTCTCTATCCTGGAGCGGTTTCGGCAGCGGTTAGATTTTTTTCGAACCATCCGAAAATCGACGTGGTGTCGGGACATGCGAAAGTAATCGGGCCGGATGATCGGGTTCTCAGGCGGGCATATTCAGATCGGATGTCAGTTTTCAGGTTTGTTTACTCCAGTGTGGCGCTGATTCAACCATCGACCTTCTTTCGTAGATCCGCATTTAACCGGACGAAGGGGTTCAACATATCCAATCGTGCGATATGGGATGGCGAATTGTTTTTCGACATGGCGAAAGCGAATTGCAAGTTTGGCAGATCAGAAGAGATCTGGAGTGGATTTCGACTTCACCGTCAAAGCATCACGATTTCAGGGAGAACGGCAGAAGAGAGGCACGAAGTAATAGAGAAGAGGTACGCGCAGATGTTAGGACGGCCGAGAAATCGCTGGGACAGAGTTGTCGAATCGATCCTGAGGGTTTGGAGGCACCTGGCAAATCCGCGCGACACGATGGAGCGCATCCTGCGCGGGCCAGTATATGGGCGCACGTTAGACTAGATTTGCATGAATGAGCTGGCGACACATTCATGCAGGATCCTCGACCTACACAAAGTTGGTCGCATAACCGATTGGAGTAGGCGATGAAGTGGACACTTTCCGTGCTCCTGTTGTGTTTTCCGTGGGTAGTGCGACGGGTCGCCTTGAATTTGCTCTTCGGATACAGAATCCATTCAACGGCACGAATCGGATTCTCAATCATTTGCCCGGAGCGGCTGGAAATGGGGCCAAGAGCACGCATCGGAAATCTAACAATCTGCAAGGGAATTGAACTTTTGCGTATGGAGGCAGAATCATTCATCGGCAACCTAAACTGGATCACAGGTTTTCCGTTGAGAGATAAGAGTTTCTTTAGTGCTGAATCCGGAAGACGCCCTGAACTGATTGTCGAAAGGCACGCAGCCATAACAACTCGTCACTACATAGATTGTACGAATTTGGTTCATGTGGGAGAGTTCGCCACTTTTGCCGGAGCTCGATCTCAACTGCTCACGCACAGCATTGATCTTACCAACAGTCGACAGTCATCTGAACCAGTAAGCATCGGCAGATATTGCTTCGTAGGGACAGGGAGTATTCTCTTGAGCGGCAGTGTGCTGCCTGATTACTGTGTTCTCGGCGCAAGTTCCTTGCTGAACAAAGCATACGAAGAAACGCACGTATTTTATGCGGGCAATCCTGCGAAGCCCATAAAGACGCTGCCGCGGGATATGCAGTATTTTCTGCGCACAAGCGGTTTTGTGAATTAAGAGCATGGACTGACAAGGTCAGTCGGCAATAGCCGAACGATCCAGGAACGACGTTTTCAAAAGGCGTACGCAGATCAGGATTTGGGAAAACTTCGTGAGGTCAAGTGAACGTTCAATTGGACCGCGCGGAAGCTACCAAGAATTTGGAACAAGGATGAGTTCTGAATCGATGAGCCGGATAGCATCGGTATGGATGCCAGAATTCTTAAGAGAGCTTACATCGACGAAGGTAATTCTTAGCATTTGAACATTATCGTGTCTTTGATGTCTCATCGAAGGCGCGGGCATGAAATCCAAGCCTAAGGACAGGGAACACGTGAATCAGAAAGCAAATCAGAGCTCCGGACAGTCCGCGGTCGAAAACAACATGATTCCTCAACAAGGGCTCGGCGGCGACGGTGAAGCGTTCGGCAGATTGGTTCAGTTTCTCAAGAAGCGAAGTTGGATCATTGTGGTTGGCCTGGCCCTGGGAATAGTGTCAGGCGTGGCGAAAAACATCACGACGGAGAAGCAGTACACGGCATCTGCCGACGTCGAAATCGTGCCCAACAACTCAGACCAATTTCGTCTTGAGCAAGTGCAGGGCATGGACTCGTTCTCTGACGATGCCGAGAAGCTTGACACAGAGACCCAGATTCTGGAGAGCCGGGCCCTTGCCTTGCAGACCATTAAGTCACTTCATCTCGAAAGGAACGCAGACTTTCTGCCGATGGAGAAGGGCCGTCCCTGGGATCCGTCCGACATCCAACAGCGCGCCGACCTGGTTGGCACTTTCCTGGGGAGCTTGAATATCAACCGTCGCGGGCACACTAGCATTCTGCAGATTTCCGTAACATCGCGCAATCCGGCTCTGGCGAGTCTGATCGCTAACACCCTGGTTGATAACTACATTGAGCGTAGTTTTGAAGATAACTTTGGAGCCACACGGAAGATATCTGGCTTGCTGCGGACTGCGTTGGGCAACCTGAAAGACAATCTCCAAAAAAGCCAGAACCAGATGATCGATCTACAGAAGGATCTCGGAATCATCGGCGTGGATCCAAAGGACAGCGTGCTGATAACGAGCCTCGAGGAAATGAACAAGCAACTCGCCGATGCAGAGGTCGATCGGCTGATGAAGGAGGCGCGCTTGAACGCGATCAAGAGTTCGTCTCCCGATGTGATCGATGCTGGTGCGGCCATGGATCCGGCCTTGCAAATGTCGAGGCAGCAACTTGTGCAGCTTCGATCCCAATACACGTCTATGTCGCAGACATACGGTTCGGCTTATCCTCCGCTGAAGGCGCTAAAGTTGCAGATCGAGCAAATGGAACGAAGCCAGTCGCAACAAGAGTCGGCCCAAATCTCCCGCGCCCAAAAAGAGCTTGAGGCGGCGAAGAATAACGAGGATATGCTGCGCAATAGCTTGGGCGTAGAAGAGCAAAAAGTCTATAGCAACGGAGAAAAGGGAGTTCAGCTGGAATTTGCGCGGAGTGAATACGAAGCGAATCGACTTCTCTATGACGGGCTTCAGCAGCGTTTGCAAGAAGCCAGCATCATGTCGGGCCTTCATTCCACATCCATTCGCATCATCGACAGCGCAGATATACCGAGTTATCCAAGCAGCCCAAGAGAACACTTCAACATGGCTGTCGGCGCATCCGTCGGCTTCATCCTCGGTCTTGGGCTCGCCCTGGTACTCGAGTCGCTCGATACGAATTTGAAGACAATGACGGACATCGAGCGGACCCTGCAACTGCCGTTGCTCGCGGCAATTCCATCGGTTGAAGCGGAGGATCTGCTCCCGTCCAGGTTCAGGGAATTCGCCCTGGCGAAGGGGTCTTCATCCTGGTCGAGAATCGCAGAGGCGCTCCGCGGGATGAGAACGTCAATTTTGCTTTCCAGTCCGGGCTCTCCTCCCAAGACCATTCTGATTACCAGTACCCGGCCGGCAGAGGGGAAGAGTTCGGTTTCGACATTGTTAGCGATCACATTCGCTCTAAATGGATCTCGGGTTCTTCTGCTTGATGCGGATCTCCGACGTCCTTCCGTGCATCTCCGTTTCCGAATCGGCAAGGGCCTGGGGCTATCTTCGGTGCTGTCGGGCAAAGCTTCCGCGAAGGAAGCGGTAGTTTCCTGGCCGGAATTACCCAACCTTTTCATCATGACGTCGGGACCAGTTCCTCCGCTGCCTTCAGAATTGCTTGGCTCCAAACAGATGGAAGAGCTCTTAGCTCAGCTGCGCAACGACTACGACTTCGTCGTGATCGACTCTCCGCCCGTGCTGGCGGTGACCGATGCATCGGTTCTGGGAAGGCTCACGGATGCTGCGATTCTCGTCATTCGCTACGGTGCGGCCCAAAGGCACGTGGCCCAACGGTGCATTGATCTTCTTGACCGGTCTGGCGCGCATCTTCTTGGCGTGACGGTCAATGTGGTTGACTTTAATGCACCGGAATACTCGGAATACTACGGTCGGAAATACTACGAATACTACGGAGAGCGAACTCCTGAGTAGGCCGAAGGAAACGGCCTCAGTGATCGGGGTTCTAAGATTCTCACTTAATGAGCGGGCAATTCTGGGCTCGCTCTGCAGCTCAGGAGCTGCCCTCAAGTAAGTCTCGAAAACTGGGAAGGCTCAACGCAAGACCAAACGAAACGTGCGGATTCTACGGTACCCATGACAGCAGTCCGAAACTTTCCGATAGAACGGCGAGGCACAATCGCGGGTATTTCGCTCATCTCGCTGGCGGCTGATGTGCTCGCCGTCGCGCTTGGCGCGACCACGCTTTTTACAATCCACTTCGTCGGCGACCCGCCGATTGCCGAAATCATTGTCCTGTTCTTGGTGGGTCCGATATTCATCGCTTACAGGAAAAGGGCTTTCAAGGTCGGAGTAAGTAAGATTTACGCTCTCATGGGATTTTGGCTAATCGGCCAGATATTGACAGATATTTATCGTCAAACTGCGCAGATCGACTGGTTACGCGGAGACGCTGCCATCGGTTTCTTCTTCATGGATCTGGTGTTTTTTACGATGCTGCTTAGGGGGAATGAGCGGCGCAAGATCTTGTTTATTAGTGGCTTAGCAGTCGGCGCCCTCGTTTACGCTAGAATCGTCATAGACCCCGTCATCGATAGTCACTCGTGGAAGTTGGGCTACTCGGTGGGGATGAACCTTCTGGCAGTCTTGATTAGTTGCTTATTCTTCAAACGCCGCTATTACATTGTCGCTTTGGGTATCTTCGCCGGAATGGCAATGATTAATCTCCTGTTCAATTACCGTTCAGCAGCGCTAATTCTAATTCTCACTGCAGTCCTTTCTGTTCCCGTAATTCCGGAGCAGATTGGTCCCTGGAGAGTTCTTCCTCCTCATGGATCAAAGAGGCGATTGATTGTGCTGGTCGTCTTGACATTGGGGGCTGGCTTAACCGCTTTAAGCGCGGTTGATTTTCTTACATCAAGAGGTTACCTCGGCGAAGATGCCGAGAGCAAAAATCAAACACAGTCCCAAGTGAAGGGTGGGCTCCTGGTGGGAGGGCGACCGGAGATTCTGGTTTCATCGCGCGCCGTCATGGATAGCCCGATCCTGGGGCACGGTTCCTGGGCAAAAGACCCGCATTACATGGAGATGTTAGATGATGCGCTGGCCGAAAGCGGTTTACGGAACGACCCTGACGTTGACGAGCAATTCGGCTCGGGTCTCATTCCATCGCATTCTCATCTCATGGGTGCCTGGGTTTGGGCGGGAATTCTCGGCGCGTTATTCTGGGCTGTAGTTTTTTGGTTGGTCATCAGGGCAATTGTCCAGGTTGCAACGAGGCCTTCCTACCTCGCGCCCGTCTATATGTACTTATTGGTACTTTTCGCCTGGGATATTTTGTTCTCGCCCTTCGGAACCTGGCGGCGTCTGACGGAAGGAGCGCTTCTCGTGATTATTCTTGATCTGCTTAAAACCGTCCCGCACCGTTCGTATTTGCCACAAAACCTGCGGGCGACTACCTGGCGCCGCGGTGCGTTCAGTTCGTACCGGTAGTGCAATTGCCGTGACGAGGCAGGTGGAGACGAATTAGCTTCGGCAAGCGGCAGATCCTTGATTGTTGGAAATTAGATTACTGCGGTTTTCAAGGCGAAGCCCTTTATGGAGTTTTCCCGATTCTCCCGACGTTAGGTCCGGCAGGCCGTGGATTCGGCAAACGCGGCTCGCGACAAATGCTTAGCTTTCCGGAGTTCATGAAATCATTAATCGACTGTTCGAGCGATGCGTTTTCGACAGCTATGCGGATCTCTAAGCTTTTCCTTGTGTCAGCCAATGCGACAGAGAACCGCTCGCGTGAGCGCTATCGCCGTGCCGCGTTGACGGGACTTACGGCGTCGATTTCCAAGATAGTCTCCCTGGGCACCTCCTTCCTGACTGTTCGGCTAACGTTTCGCTATTTGGGCGCGGAGCGCTACGGCATGTGGATGACGATTACCTCGGTCGTCCTGATGCTTGGATTTGCTGATTTCGGAATGAGCAACGGTCTGATTAATTTAGTGGCCGGTGCACTGGGGAATGATGACAAGCGCCGCGCGAAGGAGGCTGTTGCCAGCGCATTCTGGATGTTGAGCGCGATTGCGATAGTCGGCGGAATAGCCGCACTCGCGTTTTATCCGTTGCTCAATTCACGTCGTATCTTCAACGTAGATTCGCCAACCGCGGTTCACGAGGCGGGGCCAGTACTTCTCGTGATTTTGTTTTGCTTCTTTCTCAACTTGCCGCTTGGTGCAGTCCGTGGCACACAAACAGGCATGCAAAATGCATTCGTAACAAACCTGTGGAGTATCCTTGGCACCGTCTTATCCCTCATTGCGCTGATGGCCGCCATTCATCTTCATGCGGGGCTGCCGATCCTGGCATTCTGCCTTTCCGGGCCACCGATTCTAGCTCTTGTGTTCAACGGTATTGAGCTCTTTGGCTTTTCGCATCCAGAACTTCTGCCAAGTTTGAGCGCATTTTCATCGAAGTCGCTGTCACTGCTCCTTCGCACCGGAATGATGTTTTTCCTGCTGCAACTAGGATTCACGATTGGAATGCAAACCGACAACATCGTTATTGCGCAGATCCTTGGCGCAAGTTCGGTGGCCGACTATGCAGTGCCATTCCGATTGTTTAGTTTTGTCAATGCCCTGTTGATCGTGGCCTCTGGTTCCATGTGGCCAGCCTATGCAGATGCCATGGCGCGCTCGGATGGAGATTGGATTCGCAGAAGTTTTCTGCGAGTGACTCTTTACGGGATGGCGATCACCGCAGCTGCATCGCTTATTTTGGTGAGCACAGGCAATCGGATACTGGCGCTCTGGGTGGGCCCACAAATGCACGCTTCCGCTGCTCTGTTGATAATTCTAGGTGTCCAGTGCATTATCTATGCGTATCTTCAGCCCATTAATTTTCTTTTGAATGGCATTGGGAAATTTAAGGTCCAAGTGCAATGTGCAATTGGAATGGCCGTTCTGAACTTGGCGCTCTCCATATTCCTGGTGCGGCATTACGGCATCATCGGGGCAGTCCTCGGAACCATCGTTTCACAGCTGATTGTGCAAGTAATTCCGCTCACGATAGTTTCCATGCGAGCTTTGCAGGAACTCGATCGCGCGAATGCGAATAAAGTTGCTGTGCCCTAGTATCTCCTGTTCAGCAGTTAATAGAGTGGTGAACCCGATTCCTGATAACAGCGCGCGATGATCAGCGTATACATTCAAAGCCCGAAATGGGTCTTCCGGCCAAGAAACACCGATTGGCGGTATACGCGTTTCATGATTCCTCGGATTAGCGAGTTCATTCCCGATTGCCGTTTTTATCCAGCGCAGTCGGGTATTGAAACCCTGCGATCGAATTGGCGTGTTGCGCGCAGCGTCCTTTACCGGAACCTGAAGATTTCGCAGCGGCAGAATTATGAGTCTATCCTTGACCGGAAGGAGTTTTTCAGGAGCGGTTGTGACGCCGTGTTCTGTCATGACGGGTTCCCAAAGAATGCGCAATCGATTCCGGTTATCTGGCAAAACTCGATTCTCGATCCTGAAATGTCGATCGCCTATGGCAGGACAAAGGGACAAATTGCGATTGAATGTGAAATGAAAAGGGAGGGGTTTGTCGAATCCGCCGCAGTACAGGTTTCCACGGAAGCGGAACGAGTGCGACTCGGCGGACTGTTCCCTGATATTGCAGACAAATTCGTTGCCATTCCGTTTTTCTTGCCGGGGGTGATTCCCATTGAGCCGATGGCCCTGGAGGAAAAGAATTCGCGAGATGGGCAGCTACGCTTTCTGTTCGTTGGGCATGAGGCTAGAAGAAAGGGCTTGACGAGAGTCTATGCAGCCATGGAGCGCTTGCCCGATTCGATACGAAAGCGGATTCACCTTACGGTGGTTTCCAGATTCTCCGACGGGGCCATCCGCGTACCGCCATTCCCGAACATTCAGATAGTTGGCGAAGCCTCTCATGGGCGGGTGATGCACTTGATGAGAGAGAGCGATGTGTTTCTTATGCCATCGTATTTTGAGAGTTATGGGTTTGTCTTTCTTGAAGCGATGGCTCAAGGTACGGTGCCAGTAGTACCTAATTGGGAGGTCCAACGCGAAATAGTCGATCACGGCAAAGCAGGCGTGATCACAAGCGGCGATGCTGATGACTTGGCCCACAGTTTTGAGCGACTCTGTGATGAACGAGATTGGAGGGCTCAGTTATCCGCAAACGCGAACAGACGATATCTTGAGCACTATACGCCGTCGGTGGTGGCCGCGAAATACGGCCTCCTATTTCGGCAATTTTCTCGCTTTAACTCGAAGGTGATTTAGTGGGCTCTCTGTAAGAACTTAGAATCTTGTTTGCCATTCTCCGCTAAATTGCCGGCTGTCTAGTTGCTGTTAGTCGAATCGGGCAAGGTTATTTGGACTTGCATTCTAAAGATTCAGGTAAATTCATGAAACTTCTGCACGTAATCAGTTCGACTGAATCTGAATCCGGGGGGCCAATCGAGGCGGTTCAGCGAATTACTGAAGTTCTCTTACGCGATGGGCACGATATTCAGGTTCTGAGCTTGGAGTCGGGAAAAGAAATCGCTTCTCGTCATTTTCATTTTCCGCTTCTGGGCCTTGGCCCCAGCATTGGAAGGTTTCGCTACACGTCGTCGTTGAAGCCCTGGATGAGAAGGAACGCAGAACGGTTCGATGCGATTATTCTCCACGGGCTATGGAATTATGTTTCTGTAGGCGCCTGGCTGGGGATCAGGAAAACCCGCACTCCCTACTTCATTTTCACGCACGGCATGATGGACCCATGGTTTCGCGAACACTATCCGTTGAAACACATCAAAAAGCAAATCTACTGGACACTGTTGCAGGGTCGCGCGCTGCATGATGCCCGACGGGTACTCTTCACCTGCGAAGAGGAGATGCTGCGGGCGCGCAATGTGTTTTATGGGCACCCGTATCGTGAGCAAGTTGTTCTGTACGGCACCGCAGATCCTGAGAAGGAGCGGGTTGCGGACTCGGCGGCATTCTTGAACGCGTTTCCCGTTCTGCGAGACAGGAGATTTCTCCTCTTCATCAGTCGCATTCATCCCAAGAAAGGGTGCGATCTATTGATTCAGGCGTTTGGCGATTGCATGGCGCAACTCCCGACCGATCTTGACCTTGTGATGGCGGGACCGGACCAGGCCGGGTGGGTGCCGCGACTGAAAGCCATCGCTGCCGAACGGGGGATTGCCAACAGGGTTCATTGGACTGGAATGCTGAAGGGAGATCTTAAATGGGGCGCATTCCGAGCTGCGGAAGCGATGATTCTGCCGTCTCACCAGGAAAACTTTGGCTTTGTTGTTGCCGAGTCGATGGCGTGCTCCACGCCGGTTCTCACCAGCGATAAGGTGAATATCTGGCGGGAGGTGGTGGCCTCAAAGGCCGGCCTGGCGGCCCCGGATACGCTCGAAGGAACGAGAGACCTCATCCTCCGGTTCTGCGCACTCTCCGCAGACGATCGGGCACAAATGGCAAGCAATGCCCGTGCTGGTTTCCTGCGTCATTTCGATATCGAGGTTACTGCCAGAGAGTTCGCCCGCATGATCGAGCGGTTGAAGGATGAGCCCTTGAATGCCAGCCAGGAAACGCAACCGAATGGTGTCGAGTCGCACTAGGATGCGGCCATAGCGCAGATGTGCCGCAATCACGGTGCCAAGAGGCAAGTAGCATGAGTAACGCCGGAAACGTTGCAGTTATCATCTTGACTTATAACGAGGCACTGCATCTTGGCAGAGCGCTGGATCATGTGGCTTCCTTTGCCAAAGACGTGTTGGTTGTGGATTCATATTCGACGGATGGAACGGTTCAGATCGCAAAGGACCGCGGAGCGCACGTTCTCGAACATCCTTTCCAGAATTATGCGAAGCAGTTTGAATGGGCCTTGGAAAATATAGAGACAAACTGTGAGTGGGTGATGCGTCTTGATGCCGACGAGGTAATTGAGGCAGACCTGGCTGAAGAGATTCTGACGAAGCTCCCGAATCTTCCGCAGAGCGTCACCGGAATTAACTTGAAGCGTAAAACGATCTTTCAAGGCAGATTCATTCGTCATGGAGGCAGATATCCTCTTACGCTGCTGCGCATTTGGAGGCGTGGGAAAGCCCTGATCGAAGATCGATGGATGGACGAACATATGTACCTCACGGAAGGAAGCTGTATCACTTTCAACGGAGGATTTGCGGATCACAACCTATTCGACATCACCGCTTTCACACAGAAGCACAACAAGTACGCGAGCCGCGAAGCACTTGACGTTTTGAACACGAGTCTGCATTTATTCGACGAAGATATAGCCTTGACTTCGCGATCAACCGCCCAACAGGCAAAGATCAAGCGTTTTTTCAAGGAGTCCGTATATAATCGCGTGCCATTCGAAGTATCGGCTTTTGCTTACTTCATTCTTAGATATGTATTTCAAATGGGCTTTCTCGATGGAAGGGAGGGGCTTGTCTATCATGTACTGCAGGGTTTCTGGTACAGGTTCCTAGTCGGAGTCAAGCTTCGCGAGTTGGAAAAAGCGGTTCGACAGGCGGGCAGCAAAGAAGAAGCGCGGCGAGAGGTTGCGCGCTTGACTGGCCTGAGCCTCAGCGCGGAACGGACTCAATAAAAGCTTCTGTCGCGTCTTCAATATTTAGAAAGACGGTGCGGTTCCGCTCTTTCAGCTTAACTGCCGGAGCCCCAGCATAGACGCCCCATGCGTCCAGATCGCGGGCGGCAACAGAGCCAAGCCCCAGCACGGCGCCTTCTCCCAAATTCACTCCCGGGCCTACGCATGCTCGGGCGCAGATCCATGCGTATGCACCGATCTTCATGCGGTACGCGATGAGGGGGAAATCAGGATCATCAAAATCGTGCGTGGCCCCACACACGTATGCACCTTGCGACACGATGGCACGGGATCCGAACTCAATCATCGCGGGGTTGTAGATATCGGCGCCATCCCCGGCCGCCACTCGATCGGCGCAGGTAAGATTCCAGGGTGCCCAAACTTTGGAACCAGGGTAGAAACGGCAGTACGGGCCCATCTTTGCACCAAAAGCCCTCAACAGAAGGATGCGCCAGGCATGCAGTGGGCGGGGTGAAGTCCGATAGAGCAGCAGCCAGCAAACGTTCCAGGCAGCTCGCTTGAGACGATTGTGCATTGGGAAGGAAGGACGAAAGTAGGGGTCCTGAATTTGATCGGATCGGGGCTGGTCTGTTGATTTGTAATCTATTTGTTTGACCATTCCCTATTTGTATACGCCAGCTTTGGCCCGGAAGCAAAATATAGTGGGTGACTATCGCTGAGGAGTGGCGTCTAAGGCGCACGCCCCGGGAATTTGATTAAAGCCCGACGTTGAAGTTAGTCAATAGGTTTAGGGCCTCCTTCAGGGTCTGTGTTACCTTTGACTGATTGATTTGCAACAGGTTACGAAGGTTAGGGAGATACCAAAAACTTGAGGGTGCATCTGTTATATTGAGGTATCCGCAGAGGCGAACGATTCCGATTAGAGCCCGCGCCCTGAAAGACTTGTATAGCTATTGCCTTGATTTCCCAGATTGACAAGGATGCGCTTCCGCAGATGATTCCTCGAATCGGTGCGGCAGTGTTGCGACGTTGCTGAAGGAGAAGCAAATGCACTGGAAGTCGGTATACACACAAGTTTTCGGGGCAATAATGTCAATTGCAGTGCTCCCCGTCTGCGCTCAGGTTGTGCCCCACGGCTCACAAAGCGGCCTCCCGTTAACGGTCGGCGTGGGTTTTTCAGACTTCGCCACGGATTGGGGATCGACCCGAATGGTGGGGATTACGGCGACCGTGGGTTGGAGGCTACCGCTTCATGCGAGATTTCTGAATGATCTCGAAATTGAAGCGGAAGGGCGTGAATTGGACTGGGACAAGCCTTCAGGTCTTCCTCAATTGCGGCAGGAAACCGGGCTGATCGGATTTCAGGATGGGTTCTATCATCATCGGCGAGTCAGTCTCTACGGAAAATTCCTCGCGGGAACGGGCGGCGTCTATTTTCCACCTTCTGGCACATATAGCCACGACACGCGAACCGTGCTTGCACCCGGAGGTGGACTTGATTATCGGATTGGCCACGGCGTTTCCGTTCGCGCGGATTATGAATATCAGTTCTGGCGTCAGCTTTTCGGGACGCACGATCTCAATCCCAATGGAGTGACTGTAGGCGCGATCTACAGCTTTGGATCCCGTCACAACTAATCCGACCTGACTCGATTCCGCTAAAGGAGTAAGAGAGGCGATCCTGCAAAACAGGATCGCTTTTCTATTTGTGGCCGCCGCGGCCCGAGTCACGAGTCTGCGCAACTTCGAAAGGTTTGCACAGGATGTGGTATCGGGAGATGGCAGGCGAGCGTTTGTGGGCGATTGTGCGACAACACCCTGCAACCGGGGATCGGAACGATGGAAATTCTAGGGTGACCATTCTTCTCCGGCAGCGAGCCGGGTGAGAGTGAGCAAAAAACGCTTTGCAACCGCTCAAGGCTGGGACGGGTGCAAAGCGATACGATTGGGACTGGAGACGATGATGCCGAGAATCCTGGATGGCACGGCAATTGCGGCGGCAATCAAGCAGGAAGTGGCGGAGGACGTTCGCGCGCTGGCGGCGCACGGAATCCGGCCGGGATTGGCCGCGGTGCTGGTAGGCCATGTGCCCGCTTCGGAGATTTATGTGCGCAGCAAGGTGCAAACCTGCGCGGAACTTGGACTCTACAGCGACCTGATCGAGCCGCCCGACACGGTCACGACGGAAGAGATGCTGGACCTGGTGGCGGCGCTGAATGCGCGCGATGATGTGGACGGAATTCTGATCCAGTTGCCTCTGCCTAAGCAGGTGGACACGAAGGTGCTGTTGGACGCTGTGTCCCCCGAGAAAGACGTGGACGGATTTCATCCTGTGAATGCGGGGCGCTTGCAGGCGGGTCGCCCGGCGCTGGCGCCGTGCACGCCGGCGGGTGTGATTGAGATTTTGACGCGCAGTGGTTTGCCGATCAGCGGTCAGCACGCGGTGGTTGTGGGGCGCAGCGATATTGTGGGCAAGCCCGTGGCGATGTTGCTGCTGCACAAGAATGCAACGGTGACGATATGCCACTCGAAGACACGCGACCTGGGCGCATTGACGCGGGAGGCGGACATTCTGGTGGCAGCGATCGGACGGCCGGGATTCATTACGCCAGAGATGGTGAAACCAGGCGCCACAATTATTGATGTGGGTATCAATCGCATCACGACGGTCGAGGAGTTGGACAAGTATTTCCCGGGCGATGTGAAACGCGGAGCGACGTTTGCGAAGCGCGGTTCGACGCTTGTCGGCGATGTGCATCCCAAGGCTTTCGAACTGGCGGGCGCGTATACGCCGGTGCCGGGCGGTGTGGGTCCGCTGACGATTGCGATGTTGATGGCGAACGCAGTGCGTGCGGCGAAGATGCGGCGGGAGCTGTAGGAGGATTCCCGCTTTGGGATCGCAGGCGCGTCTATACTTACTTTCACGTCCTATGCGCAATTTAGTTTGCATGGCCGCACTCCTTCTGATTGTTTCAGCTTGCCGATCGCAATCGACGTTGCGGGAGCAGTTGCAGACCGCTGGAATTCCGGTGGAATCTTTCGGCAAGGCGCAACTGGATGAAGTTGTCGACGGCGCGGGTGCGAGCCATGGTCGGTTTGTCTCCTTTGTTTACCTACGAACCAGGGGCGAGGAACTCATAGGTTTTCCCCAAGTGATTCGATTTGACACTGGCAGCGGCTTGCTTCTTACTTCGGAGGTAAGACCAACTGACCAGGAACTTTGCTGTGGAGCGCCGGATGGGATCGACTTTGTCGACGATTACCTTCTTTTGTCTTTCCATTACAATCCTTCTGCGTCTTCAGTCCTGGTGTTGGACGAAAAGCTCAAATTGGTTCAGACTCTTTACGGATTTTGGATTCGGCGGGTCGCTCCAAATCAAGTAGTGATGATCGAAAACATGGTGCATTTTGCACCGGTTCATCCGGAACGAGTGCGGCTCGTCAATCTCATCGACGGGAAGTCCTTGGAAATCTACCCGTCGAAGAACGACGCATTGCGCAATCAATTTGATAAAGACAGCCAGGCAAGAATGCCGAGTATCTGTACCCAAAGGCCGGAGTTGTGCGACAACGACGGCTTCGACGAGGACTGTGAATTCCTTGGTGGGGACGGAAACGGCAAGTTCGCATTTGAGTGTGGGCGCTCCGCCAGCTACCAAGCGAAGGAGGGCGAGGAGTCAGTCACCTACGCATCTGATGATGGCATTTACCTCTTCGAGCACAAATACAATGGATGGGCCTATTGCGAACGGGCCGTCACAGCAGATGAAGCAAAGATGTTCCAAGGATTTTCCTATGGGAAGGGTGAAGAAAATCGAGGCTATGAAATTGTCAAGGATCGCTGCATCCCGAACTTGGCCATTGTGCCGGACATGTCTAACGATCTCAGCCCTTTTCCAGCGCCGACCGAGCGGAAGTGAGGCTTCTAGATAATGTTGCGCGTGGGCCTGACGGGTGGATTGGGAAGCGGCAAGAGCACCGTGGCGCAGTTTCTGCGTGAACTTGGCGCGGAGGTTGCCGAGTCGGATGAACTGGGCCGGGCGTTGATGGAGCCAGGCCAGCGTTGTTTTACGGAAATCGTGAGGTTGTTTGGTCCCGAAGTGGTGGGCGGGGACGGCAGATTGAACCGGACGCGGCTGGCGGAGTTGGCGTTTCGCGATGGGCGCGTGCAGGAACTGAATGCGATTGTGCATCCGGCGGTGATTGAGATGCAGCGCCGCTGGGCGAACGAAGTATTTGCGCGCGATCCGGCAGCGGTGGCGGTGGTGGTTTCGGCGCTGATCTTCGAAGTGGAACGCGATGCGCGGGCGCGCGGTGAGAAGGACAACATCCTCGCCGACTGGCGCAGGCGCATGGATCGGGTTGTGGTGGTGACGGCTCCCGATGATTTGAAGATTGCGCGGTACGTCAAAAGGGGGGGTACTTCCGCCGATGGGCGCGCGACTGCGGAGGCGGATGCGCGGGCGCGGCTGGCGCACCAGATTCCCGACGCGCTCAAGGCGGCCCGCGCCGATTATGTTCTCGAAAATGCAGGAGATATTCACGCGCTTCAGCTCCAGGTAAAGGACTTGTGGGGGCGGCTCAAGGCCGAGAGCAACAAACTTCTCGAGGACGGTTCTCTAAAATAAGAGCAGGCAGCCGTAGGTTGTCCCCGTGGGGAACCGAGCTGCGCCGGAACCGTATTCCGATTAGAAAGGTCATTAGGTTTGCACTCATGAAAATGCGTACCCTGTTTCTGGTTTGTCTTTTTGTGGGCGGGTTCTGGTTTTTGACGTCGCAACTCCCGTCGCACTTGAGCGATATTTCGTTCTTTGGCAAGCACATCAGCAACTCTCCGCTCGAACTGACGGAGGCGAATGCCGCGCCGGCATACGATGCACAGGAACTGAACAACATTGGCGTTTACAAGCGGGTGTTGCCGTCCGTGGTGAACATTACGTCGCGGCAGATGGTTTTCAACTTCTTTTATGGCGCAGTGCCGCAAGAGGGCCAGGGATCGGGATTCATTCTCGATCGAGCGGGGCACGTGCTGACGAACTATCACGTGGTGGAAGGCGCGAATCGCGGCATCCAGGTGATGTTGAGCAACAAGAAGACGTACGCGGCCAAGGTGGTGGGCACGGATCATGTGCACGACCTGGCGCTGTTGCAGATTACGGCGCCGGATTTGCAGCCGGTGACATTGGCCAACTCGTCTGAGCTGTCTGTGGGGCAAGAAGTGTATGCGATCGGCAATCCGTTCGGACTGAATGGCACGATGACGCGTGGGATCATCAGCTCGATTCGCTCGATTGGCACTGCGGATGGTGGAAAGATCGAAGACGCGATTCAGACAGATGCGGCGATCAATCCCGGCAACTCCGGCGGACCGCTGCTGAACTCGCATGGCGAAGTGATTGGCATCAACACGATGATTGCGTCGAATGGTGCGGAGCAGAGCTCGGGCATTGGTTTCGCGATTCCCATCAACACGGCGAAGGCGGTGCTGGCGGACCTGACGCGGTACGGCAAAGTGAAGCGGCCGTCGCTGGGCATTGTGTCGTATGCGATTGGACCGGACCTGGCGCAGCAGATGGGGCTGGCATCCGATTACGGCGTGCTGATCCAGAAGGTGATTCCGGGCGGCGCGGCGGAACGGGCCGGTCTGCGCGGTGGGAGCGAACAGGCTTATGTTGGCAATACGCTCATCCTGCTGGGCGGCGATTTGATTGTGGCAATTGACGGGCAGCAGGTGAACGAGCCGGGCGATATCGCAGCCATTATGGATAAGCACCAGGCGGGCGACACGATCAGCATCACGGTGCTGCGCGGGCGCAAACAGATCACGATGAAGCTGATTCTGGGTGAGGCGCAGGCGACGTAGTGGACCAATGTTTAGGCTCCGCCGTGCGTTTCTCTCACAGTTTATCCGAGCCTTACGCCACCCCCCCCGGGGGGGAGATTCTGGATGTAAATTCTCCAGGTTCAGCGGTTTAGCGACGGTGTTCAGTTCTAAATTCGTCTAATTAAATGGCTTAGCCGCAGATTCGTCTCAGCAAACGAGTTATGAGCCGAGAATCCACGATTTGCACCAGGCGGAGTGCGATGCGGCTCATCTAAATGAACCGACATATAAGGATGGGGATCGGGAAATAGCCGATCTTTTGAAGGGGGCCGCTCGATGAGGAGCGGCCCCTACTGTTTTTGACTGTAGTACAGAGCTTCAGGCGTTTGCAGGGTTAGAACTTGACGCCGAGGGTGGTGAGGAACGTCTTGACCTGGGGCCATGCGGCTTTGAGGTCGGCGACGGTCTCGATGTCGAGCGGAATGTTGAGGGGGTTGGCGGCGGCACCGGCGAGTTCGGAGATGGGTTTTTCGACGGCGGCGATGAGGGTGGCGAGGGCGGCGACGACGGCAGGCGCGGCCTGCAGACTTTTGTTGGCTCCGGTGAGCCATTTGAGGGCGTCGGCGGCTCCGATTTCGATGCCTTTTTCTACGTTGACGAGGATGTTGGCCATGGCGATGGATCCTTTCTGAATGGTCTGTGGCCGGACGGGTTATGTGTCCGGCCACTCGACTGAGAGTGGCGGCTAGCGTGCGGGCCGTGGTTTCGGCGTTGCGCGCGGTGAGCTGCCGCCAAGGCGAGCGAGGCCCTAGACGCAAAAAAGCCAGTTTCCCGAGAACGGAAGACTGGCCTTGGGCCTGCTTGTTTTGGCTACTGTTCTAAGGATAGAGAAGAGCGGGAATTAATTCACAATTCGGGCAAATTATTTTGGCATTTGGAATGAGTGGTTTACAAACTATTTTCGGGTAGGGGGGCTTGACAAGAATTTTCCACAGGGCAGTTTCAGGCGTTGCGGGGGACGTAGCGGCGGCCGCGGATTTCGTAGGTTCCGCTGGCGATGAGGGCGAGGGCTTCGGTGTAGGCGATGTGTTCTTCGACGAGAATGCGGTCGGCGAGGGAGTGGGCGTCGTCGGTGTCGAGGACGGGGATAGCGCGCTGGAGGATGATGGCACCGTGGTCGAGGTGTTCGTCGACGAAGTGGACGGTGCATCCGGCGACTTTGACTCCGTAATCGAAGGCCTGCCGCTGGGCAGCGAGGCCGGGGAATGCGGGGAGCAGCGAGGGGTGAATGTTGACGATGCGGTTGGGGAAGGCGGCGATGAAGCTGGGCGAGAGCAGGCGCATGTAGCCGGCGAGGCAGACGAGGTCGACATTGTGGGCGCGGAGTGCGGCGATCATGTCGGCGTCGTGCGCGGCGCGGGGCCGGCCCTTGGAGACGAGCAGTTCGTGGGGTAGACTCAGGTCGCGCGCTGCGGCGAGGCCGGGGGCGTCGGCGACGTTGGAAATCACGATTGCGATTTCTACGTTGGGCAGGCGACCTTCGCGGATGGAGCGGGCGATGGCGAGGAAGTTGGAGCCGCGGCCGGAGAGGAGAATGCCGAGGCGAAGGGGCTGCGAAGTTGGAGATGGGTCTTTCAATTTTCCCTCAGAGACTGGGATAGGGTGTTGGTCTCCCACCCATTCGGCAAAAGAAGCCGAATGGATGGGGCACCCGGCCTTCCCGAATCAGTCTGGACGCGCAGTCTTGAAGCATGAAGCAAAGCTGCGGCGCTCAGCGCTCGCGTAGAAAACTCAGGTGTAGTGGACGTGGCGGTCGCCTTTGACGACGCGGCCGATGACGTGGAATTTTTCTTCGGCGCGGTCGAGGAGGGTTTTGGCGCGCGTGAACTTGGCTGCGGGAATGGCGGCGATGAGGCCAACGCCCATATTGAAGGTGCGCATCATTTCTTCCTGCGAGACCTGGCCGAGGGTGCGGAGGTGTTCGAAGATGGGCAACACGGGCCAGGAGCCGAGCTCGATTTGCGCGCCTGTTCCTTTGGGAAGAATACGAGGCAGATTTTCTGTAATGCCGCCGCCGGTGATGTGCGCCATGCCGGTGGTGAGTTGGGCGGCGACCAGCTTCTGGATGACGTGGAGATAGCTGCGGTGTGTCTTCATGAGGGCCGCGCCAGCCTTCTCTTTAATCGCGGTGACGTATTGCGAGGGCTTGTAGCCGGCGACTTCGAAGAGGAGTTTGCGGGCGAGCGAGTAGCCGTTGGTGTGGAGGCCGGTGGAAGGAATTCCGATGAGGACGTCGCCGGCTTTGATGCCGGTGCCGGTGACCATTTTGTCGCGATCGACGGCGCCGACGATGAAGCCGGCGAGATCGTATTCGCCCTCGGTGTAGAAGCCGGGCATTTGCGCGGTTTCTCCGCCGATGAGGGCGCATCCGTTGGCGCGGCAGGCGTCGGCGAGGCCGGTGACGACGGATTCAGTGACCTCGGGGTCGAGCTTGCTGCTGGCGAGGTAATCCAGAAAGAAGAGCGGCGTGGCGCCCTGGACGGCGATGTCGTTGACGCAGTGGTTGACGAGATCGGCGCCCACGGTCTGGTGCAGGCCCATTTCAAAGGCGACCTTGAGCTTGGTGCCCACGCCGTCGGCTGAGCTGACGAGGATGGGGTTCTTCCAGCGCTGGAGGTCAAGGCGGAAGAGGGCACCGAAACCGCCGATGCCGCCCAGGACATTGCGGTTAAACGTCTTTTGCGCCAGATACTTAATGCGCTCTTTGGCGCGGTCGCCCGAGGAGATATCGACCCCGGCGTCGGCGTAGGTTACGGACTTGGATTTGGATTCTTCAGGCACGGTGAGCCTTCTAAAGGATGGAATGAGCGCCCGGTAAAACTGGCCGGAAAGGTCGATTCTAGCAGGATTTGGAGGGAGTGACGGTGAGCGTGGAGGGGGTGGGGCTGTTCAAAAGCTGAGGATTTTGGTGAACCGAGATGGAAAGTTTGCTTGACATGAATCCAGTGCCGGGCTATCTTGAATTGGAAAGCGAGCTTTACATGGAGCGGGGCGTTATCAATCGAGTGAAGGAGTTGAGGGACGCGCGCGGGTGGACGCAGGAGGAACTGGCGCAGGCGACCGGAGTTTCGCGGCAAAGTATTAATTCGATTGAGCGGAACCGCTATGTTCCGAGTCTGGCGCTGGCGCTGACTTTTGCGCGGGTGTTTGGGTGCGGGACGGACGAGATTTTTGATTTGGAGAGTGAGAGATGAGTCATTGGCTGGAAAAAGTGCCGATTCTAGGCAAGTTTGTGGACGAGCGATTTCTGGAGCACCGGCGGCGGTCGACGAGCGCGATGGGAATCGCAGGGGCGCTGGCGGCGGGTGGGTTATTTGAATACCGGACACTGGTGCAGGGGCGCATCGCGTGGGATATGCTCGCCGTGCTGCTGACCATGGTGGCGGTGAAGTTGAGCGTGATGGTGTGGTATCGGGTGAAGGATTGACAGGAGCAAAGGAATGATGACGCCTTATTGGAAGCGGGACAGGAAGAGTCGCTGGCTGTTTGCGATTGCGAATTTGTCGCTGGCGGTTGGGCTGATGTTGCGGGTGCTGGTGCAGCCGGCGAGCGGATTAGCGCGCAACTGGATGGACGGGTTGTGCGGACTGCTGCTGGGGATTTCGATTGGGATGAATGTGATGCTTGTGATCAAGGCGCGACGCTGCCGCACGGAGTCTTTGGAGCGGCTATAGGAAGTGGGCGCGTTCGGCGGGAGTAGGCAGGGGGCACACGTCGAAGCGGCCCCAGATGCGATTGCGAATACGCGCGATGAAGCGGTAGCCGAGGTCGCGGACGGAGCGCGGGATCCAAGTGAAAAGGATGGCGACTGCGGGCCAGGGGCGGGGCAGCGCGGCGAGGATGGAGATGGTGGCATCGGAGCGGAGCAGGATTTGTTCCGATGCTCCGCCGGTGTTGCGGATGACGAGCAGGGTGTCGGGGCCGGAAGGCGAATCGGAGAAAGAGAAGCCGTGACGGGCTAGCAGAGCGGCGACGCTGGGTGATTCGGAGGGTGCAAAACGGAGGCGATCGAGCCGATCGCGGCGCAGGCACCAGCGGACGGTTTTGTCGCAGAAACCGCAGTGTCCGTCGTAGACGACGAGCAGGCGGCGGCCGAGTTTGGGAAGATCGCTCACACTGAACGAGATGATATTTGACGGCCGAGCGATTCATTGCGCAAAGCGCGGCGTCAGCGGGCGGTTTGAGGAATCGGAACCTCAGGGGCTAAAGCCCCCGATGATGTGAAGGGATTGATGTACGGGCTGAAGCCCGTACCCTTCACGCTGACCCGAGACTTCGGGCTTCTATACTGAACGGACCATGACTGAGCCAATCAACAAAGAGCGGGTCGCGAGTTCGAACGTTCCCAACCCTGCCCGGACCCATTCAAAAGCGTTGCAGGAGCGCGCAGAGCGCTATTTCCCGGGCGGAGTGAATTCGCCGGTGCGTGCATTTCGCGCGGTGGGGGGCGCTCCGCCATTTGTGGAGCGTGCGGAGGGCGCGTGGGTTGTGGACGCGGACGGCAACCGCTACATCGACTACGTGGGCTCGTGGGGGCCGATGATTCTGGGGCACGCGTTTCAGCCGGTGGTAGAGGCGATTGAGCGGGCGGCGCGGAAGTCGGCGAGTTTTGGCGCGTCGACGGCATCCGAAGCGGATTTGGCGGAGCGGATTGTCGCGTGCTATCCGGCGATTGAGAAGATGCGGTTCGTCAGTTCGGGGACCGAGGCAACGATGTCGGCGATTCGGCTGGCGCGTGCAGCAACGGGACGGAAGATCATCATCAAGTTTGAAGGCTGCTATCACGGGCATGCCGATGGGCTGCTGGTGAAGGCGGGGTCGGGTGTGGCCACGCTGGGGATTCCTGGATCGGCGGGTGTGCCGGATGAAATTGCGGGGCTGACGCACCCGCTGCCCTACAACGATCTTGGTGCGGTGGAAGCAGCGTTTGACGCGCATCCTGACGGGATTGCGGCGGTGATTCTGGAGCCGGTGGTGGGGAATGCGGGATGCATTCCACCGATGCGCGGGTATCTGCAGGGGCTGCGCGAAGTGACGGAGCGGGAAGGCGCGCTGCTGATTGTGGATGAGGTGATGACGGGATTTCGCGTGGCGCTGGGCGGGGCGTGCGAGTTGTATGGGCTGGATCCGGACCTGGTGACGCTGGGAAAGATTGTGGGTGGCGGGCTGCCGGTGGGCGTGTTCGGCGGCAAACAGAAGTATATGGATATGCTGGCGCCGCTGGGGCTGGTGTACCAGGCTGGGACGTTGAGTGGAAATCCGCTGGCGATGGCGGCGGGGATTGCAACGATTGGGTATCTGCAGGAACACAAGGAAGCGGTGTATGCGCGGTTGGAAGCGACGGCGCGGGCGGTAACGGAAGGCGTGGTTGCCGAGGCGGAGAAGGCGGGCGTGGTGCTGACGCTGAATCGCGTGGGAGCGATGTGGACCTGGTTCTTCAACGAGGGGCCGGTGACGAACTACGACGAGGCCGCGAAGAGCGATACGGTCGCGTTTGGGCGGTTTCATCGCGCGATGCTGGAGCAGGGTGTGTGGCTGCCTCCGTCGCAATTTGAGGCGGCGTTTTTAGGAACTACGCATGGGGATGGGGAAGTGCGGAAGACGATTGAGGCGGCGCGGGTGGCGTTTCAATCAGTTTAGATAACTGCTATTTACTCCACCAGTCGAGAGTTACGAACCTGTGGGAGTTTTGGTAGTGGGCGAGGATCTGGCCGGCGGCGCCGACGGAGGGGCCGCGATTGGCGCCGAGTTCGGAGTGCTTGCCGTCGTGGAGCACGATATTGGTGGCCCATCCTTCGCGCTCGTTCCCGTCAATTTTCTTGATCAACTGAGCGGCGATGTGATCGGCGGAGGGATCGACCCAGTCGCTGGTCATGGCGTTCCAGGTGACCGGCGTCATGCCGAGTTCGCGGGCGGTGCGGAGCGCGTAGGGGCGGCGCGCGCCATAGGGCGGACGGAAGAAGTGCACGGGCTGGCCGGTGATCTGAGCGAGTGTGTCGCGGGTGCGCGTGAGCTCTTCGCGGATGCGGGGGGATGCGGTGCGGGCGAGGTTGGGATGGGTCCACGTGTGATTGCCGATGAGGTGGCCGGCTTCGGCAACGCGGCGGACGAGCGCTGGCTCGGCATGAGCGAAGCGGCCCACCATGAAGAAGGTGGCGTGGGCGTTGTGCGCGGCGAGGATGTCGAGGAGGCGTGGCGTCCATGCGGGGTTGGGCCCGTCGTCGAAGGTAAGGGCGAGTTCGCCGGGGCGGGGTGGGGCGATGAGGGTGGGGCCGAAGATCTGCGAGCTGGGGACCATCGCGGCGTAGGCGTATCCGCCGATGGCCAGGCCGACTGCGGCTGCGGAGCCGAGGCTTGCGTAGATCCCCGTAGCTAGAGGAGAAAGCATTGCTGCAGATAGTGTGCGGCGACGGGGTATGCGGGTGCAAGGTGCTGCGCACGGCAGGCTTTTGGAATGCATTGAAAATCCATAGCAGTACGGACCTTTGTGAGAGGCGAGGCGATCGGGCGTATACTCTATTTGTTCGGGCCGCATCTTGAATTTTCGGAGCGGCACTGGAGACACTATGAGCCTGACGAGCTTCCCCCGCGGCGGAGGTCCCTCCACCGATGCTTCCACGACAAAAGTGACCATACCTGCGCTGGCCGAGATGAAACGGCAGGGCAAGCCCATTGCTGCGTTGACTGCGTATGACTACGCGACGTCGCGGCTGGTGGATGAGGCGGGCATCGACCTGGTGCTGGTGGGCGATTCGCTGGCCATGGTGGTGCTGGGCCATGACAACACGCTGGCCGTAACGGTAGACGAGATGCTGCACCATACGCGTGCCGTGCGCCGTGCGGTGCGGCGCGCGCTGGTGGTGGCCGATATGCCGTTTGGCAGCTATCACGGGTCGGTGGCGGAAGGCGTGGCCAACGCCGTGCGCTTTGTGAAAGAGGCGGGCGCGGAGGCGGTGAAGATTGAGGGGACGCGCGTGGAATTGGTGCGTGCACTGACGGCCGCGGAGATCCCCGTGATTGGGCATCTGGGGCTGACGCCGCAGAGTGTGAACCGCATGGGCGGCTACCGGGTGCAGGCACGAACGGCGGAGACTGTGTTGCAAATGCAGGCGGATGCGCGTGCGCTGGCGGATGCCGGTATTGTTGCGCTGGTGCTGGAAGGCGTGCCGCGCGAGGTGGCTGCGGCGATTACGAAGGATCTGGCGATTCCGACAATTGGGATTGGCGCGGGGCCGGATTGCGACGGGCAGATTTTGGTGTTCCACGATCTGTTGAACATGAGCTTTGCCCCGGCGGCAAAGTTTGTGCGCCGTTATGCGGATGCGGCTACGCTGATTCGCGGGGCGGTGGAGAGTTATCGCGAAGATGTGGAGCATCGGGCATTTCCGTCGGACGAAGAGAGCTATCATTTGGCAGAATCGGTGCGGCATGAGCTTGATCCCAAGCCGGAGGCGGCGCCGAAGCTGCACGCGCTGCGCAAGGCCTGATGGAGATATTGCGGACAGTTGAGGAATTGCGCCGCTGGTCGCGGACAGCGCGACGGCGCGCGGCGGCGCATGAGAACTGCGTGGTGGCGCTGGTGCCGACAATGGGCGCGTTGCATGCGGGACATGCGTCGTTGATTCGCGCAGCGGCCCAAAGCTGCGGCAACGTGGCCGTGAGCATTTTTGTGAATCCCACACAGTTTGGGCCGGACGAGGACTACGCGAAATATCCGCGGAGCTTTGCGGCGGACTGCGAGTTAGCTGCTGCTGAAGGCGCGGCGGCGGTGTTTGTGCCATCGGTGGAAGAAATTTATCCCGAGGGCGGGGCGACTTTTGTGGACGTGGACGGGTTGAGCGAGCGGCTCGATGGCAAGTCTCGCCCCGGACATTTTCGCGGTGTGGCGACAGTGGTGGCGAAGCTACTGTTGGCTGCGGAGCCGGATAAAGCGTTCTTCGGGCAGAAGGACGCGGCGCAGGTGGCGGTGCTGCGGCGGATGGTGACGGACCTGCGGATCGGGACGGAGATTGTTGTGTGCCCGATTGTGCGCGAAGCGGATGGATTGGCGCTGAGTTCGCGCAATGTGTATTTGAGCACAGAAGGACGCAAGCGGGCATTGACGCTGAGCCGCGCGGTGCGGCGCGTGGAAGCGCTGGTGAAGCACGGCGAGCGGCGGGCCGAGGCACTAATCGCGGCGGCGCGCGTGACTTTTTCTGTGGAGCCCAGTGTTCGCGTGGACTATGTGGAGCTTGTGGATTGGGCGACGCTGTTGCCGGTGGAGACCGCTGCGCCGGGCACGCTGTTTGCTGTGGCGGCATGGGTGGGACCGACGCGGCTGATCGACAACACAGTGATCGGCTGAAGGCGTTCAAGTTCCCTGTTGCGGACAATGCGGTTCGCGCTGCAAGCTGGAAACGATGCCTGAACTTCCTGACATTACTGCATACATTGCTGCGCTGGAGCCGCGCATCCTGGGGCAAACGCTGGAGCATGTGCGGCTGGGCAATGTGTTTTTGCTGCGGACGGTCGATCCTCCGGTTTCAGCGGCAGAGGGGAAAGTTGTGCGGGCGGTGCGGCGCATCGGGAAGCGGATCGCGATTGATGTCGATTCAGATGTGTGGCTGGTAATTCACCTGATGATTGCGGGGCGACTGCATTGGAAGACCGCGAACGCGAAATTGGCGGGACGGAATGCGCTGCTCGCACTGGATTTTCCTGAAGGATCGCTGGTGCTGACCGAAGCGGGATCGAAGCGGCGGGCGTCGCTGCACCTGGTGCGGGGCGAAGAGGCGTTGCGGGCGATGGATCCGGGAGGCGTGGAGATTTTTGAGACGGATCTGGAGGGGTTTCGCGCGGCGCTGATGGTGGAGAATCGCACTTTGAAGCGAGCGCTGACCGATCCGCGGCTGATCAGCGGCGTGGGCAATGCGTATTCCGACGAGATTCTGCATGCGGCGCAGCTTTCGCCGATTGCGCAGACGCACAAGTTGAAAGCCGAAGAGTGGGAGCGGCTGTGGGATGCGACGCGCGGAACGATGAGGCAGTGGATCGATCGGCTTGTCGGCGAGGCGGGGAAGGCGTTTCCGGAAAAGGTGACGGCGTTTCGGCCGGAGATGGCGGTGCATGGGCGGTTCGGGTTGCCGTGTCCACGGTGCGGAGAAAAAGTGCAGCGCATTCGTTACGCGGACAACGAGACGAACTATTGCGCGAAGTGCCAGACGGGAGGAAAGGTGCTGGCGGACCGAAGCCTTTCGCGGCTGCTGGGCTCGGACTGGCCTCGCACATTGGATGAACTGGAAGCGCTGAGACGCAAATAATGAAGGGGTTGCGGTGGGCCGGTGAATTTGACACGGCAAGCCGCATTTGCGAGACTCAGAGATGCTGCCGGTCTGGCGGAATGAGCCAGATAGGTATCCCGTGCCGAAGTGGCGGAATTGGCAGACGCGCGTGGTTCAGGTCCACGTACTCGCAAGGGTGTGGGGGTTCGAGTCCCTTCTTCGGCACCAATCGTTTAAAATTCCCAAAATCTACGCGGGTTTTGTGCGAAGCAGGTAGTCTTCTCGCGTCCTTCCTAACACTTTTATGGTTCTCCTTAGAAACCAGTCTCTGGTTCCAGGGAGAGACCATGTCTGCAAGAAAAGCTAAGTTATGCAAGTACGCTTGTGTCAATGGCGCCTGGAGGTATCTGCGTGCATCATTTACCTGAACAACAAAATCAAACCCAAGGCGATAAAGACCCGAAGGGTGAGGAATCCGTCAAGAACGGCCAATCGGTGCTGAACTTGGCACGCAAGTGGTAAGCAGAAAGCAACGAACCTGACGAGGCGCCTGAAGGCTCTCATGCGCACGCGCGGTGAGTTGCTAGCGGCCGCCGGTGGCTCCAATGTTGTCGAGCGTCCTGCTCAAGCTCAACCAAGGGTGGCGGGTACACTCTCCGGCGGGCATTGGCACTCGCCGTGTGGGAATCGAGCTGCGTTAAAAAGTATGGGTGATGAGAAAGGGGACTTCGCAAGAAACGGTGAATTGTGTTTGCAAAGTCCCCGGAACTAAGTCCTGCTCGCCCTTGGGTCCTACTGCACGGTGAGCGAGTAGGTCACATTGTGGCTCAACGAGCCAGAGGTTGCGGTGATCGTGATCGTGTAGGTTCCAGTGGGCGTTTTGGGTCCGGAAGCGCAACCCGTCATTCCGATTGCTCCCATCCACGCAAGAACTGCAATGGCGCCCATGGTCATCAGGAGACGCCTGGCCTTGCGGTTCTTCGCGCCGAGGATTGGCAGCATCAGAAGCGCGAGCCCCGTGAGGGCTATTTCACTGAGTTTGTGAGTTGGGGGAGGGCCGTGAGTGGAGCCACTGCTCGCAGATTCGTCTAGTGCAGGATTTGCCTTCTTATCCGTTGTAATCGTGAGCGTGGAGGTTCCGGCCGTGGCCGTCGTGGGCGACACGCTGTTGGGTGCGAACGTGGCTACAGAGTTTTTAGGCAGACCACTGACGGCCAGATTGGTTGCCGAGGCGAATCCATTCACTGAGGTTACGGTGATGGTAATTACTTCGTTCTTGCCCGCCTTTACGGTTCCACTCGTGGACGATGCTGCAAGAGCGAAATCAGGTGTGCCCGCCCAGACAGTCACGGAGACCGCAGTCGACGCGGAGGCTGCGTTGTTCGCATCTCCGACGTAATTGGCAGTGATGCTATGTGCGCCTACGGCGAGGGAACTCGTGGAGTATGTTGCAACTCCCGATCCATTCAAAGTACCGGGGCCGAGTGTTGTTGCGCCATCCATGAAAGTGACGATGCCGGTGGGCGCGGGGCCGCCGGTGACTCCGGCAACGGTTGCCGTTAAGGTGACACCCGATCCCACGACGATCGAAGACGACGAGGCAGTCAAGGCAGTTGTCGTGGATCCCGCAGTAACAGTTACCGTGAGAGCGCTCGAATTGGAGGCCAGGTTTCTGGAGTCTCCTGGATAGCTCGCGGTGATGCTGTGGACGGCGAGGGATAGAGCGCTCGCGGTGTAGGTGGCAACGCCGGATCCGTTGAGAGTTCCTGTGCCGAGGGTGGTTGCGCCGTCCTTAAACGTCACAGTTCCCGTTGGAGTGGGAGTCCCGGACGCAGGAGAAACTGTCGCGGTAAATGTCACGCTTGTTCCGATGACTACTGAGGTGGCCGATGCGGAAAGGGCCGTTGTTGTTGCCGTTGGGGCGGGAGCAACGCCCGTGCCTGTAAGGTTTACCACCTGAGGACTGTCCGAGGCATTGTCCGCGAATGTCAGAGTGGCGGACTCAGCGGCGGCCGTGCTCGGATCAAATTCGATGCTTATTGTGCAAGTCTTACCGGCCGCAACAGTCGTATTTGCGCAGGTATCCGATCCGACGGGAAAGTCCGACATATCGGTCCCGCCGAGTGTCACCGTTGTGAACGTGAGGTCGGCAGTGCCCGTATTTGTTACAGTGAGCGTTTTTGCGTTGCTGATTGTGTCCTGCGTTTGGTTTCCAAAGGCAAGGGGGCTGGGCGCGGCAGAGAACGCAGGGCCGCTGGCTGCCTCACTCAGCACGTAAACGTTGTTGGCCGCGGCCATATAGGCATAATTCGTCGTTGTATTCAACGCCCCCATCGTTATTCCCGATGTTCCAGTGACAGAGGTGGCGGTGTTGGTCGCTCCGTTGATGAATACAACAGGAGATGCGACCATCCAAATCTTATTAGTCGTCGAGTTAGCCAGCAATTGACCTAAACCAAACGGGCCCGAGGTGGGTGGAATCGAAATATTTGAGGTAAGGGTATTCGTGGATCCATCCATCACTTGTACGGCGCCGGCCGCAGTGTTGTTGTTATAGACGGTCACGTAGATCAGGTTGGTCACGGGGTTGACCGCCAACCCAGAGGCGTTCACGGCGACTGGCGCGGTCGTTCCGGGCACAGTGGTTGTAATCGCAAGTGTTGCTCCATTGATGACGTAAATCTGGTTGCCATGCGCGTCCGGCACATAGATGGTATTAGTGGTTCCGTTCAACGCGAAAGTGTTGTCGTTATATCCCACCTGGATCGTTCCCGTGACGGTATTGGTCGCTCCGTCAATCGCCGCTAGCGTACCGTTGCCAGGAGGGTTGGAATAGATCGCGTAAATCACATCGCTAACCGAATCCACGGCCAATGTACCGACTAACAGCGGTAACGATACCGATGCGGTTATGGTATTCGTCGCCCCGTCAATGACTCTCACGTTGACTGTGGCGCCATTTCCGATTGCGCTGAGTGTGCTGACATAAATCTTGTTTGTTACGGAATTCACCGCGATGTGACTGCCGAGATCAGGAAGCGCTATGGTCGTGGTTACTGTGTTGTTTGCTCCATTGATGACGACAACGTCGCCTGGAGTGACCACGGTGCCACCGAGGGTGCTTTGCTGCGAACCCTCGTACAGTGCATAAATCGTGTTGGTCGTCGGGTTCACAGCCAAGCCTGTGATATTTGGCTCGCCGGTCGTTAGCGTGGTTGCGGTGTTGGTCGCACCGTTCACCACCGTCAGAGTGCCGACGTTGTTATCGGACACATAGGCCATATTGGTTGTCGGATTCACGACCACGGAAGTTGGGTTGGGGCCAGAAGGCAAGGTGGCCACCAGGCTTTGCGCTCGTGCAACTCCGCTCGACGCTCCCAGGACCAAAGCGCTGAGAAGACCGATTCGACTCCAAAAGTCCGCCCTACGCCGGGATCGCTGCTGCAGGCCCGCGCTGGCTCCGATTTGCGGCCCTTCGATGAGCCGTCTGGACGGGAAGGTTCGAGTTGACCCTGGTTGCAGGGTAGGCAAGGCTTGGGCAGTGGGATTCATTGAAGTGTGGCCTCCGGCAGTTCGTGGCGCGAGGAATATCAGAGCCGGCACGATCCAAATGCTGGTCGCATCGAATTCGTGCAGATGCCGCCTTACTGCGCTCCTACTCTTCTCATTTATCGGAAGTTGAGGGCAAGATTCATCACGGGTCAATTCGTGTCATTTCAGGTTTTTTTAGGAATTGACCTGACTGGACACCCGGACTTGGCGGACGTATGATCCTGCATACCCCCTGCCGGACCCTTTTAATGGAAGTGGCCATGGCTTCCTCACACAGTGAAAATGCGGAACATAGGAGGACACTTGTCTCGTGGAAAGAGATTGCTGTCTTCCTGAATCACTCCGAGAGCACCGTCAAGCGCTGGGAGCGGGAGCGCGGACTACCAGTGCATCGAATACCTGGCGGAGAGCGCGGAAGCGTGTTCGCTTATCCGAGCGAGCTGACGGATTGGCTCAAGGGTAAGGCCCTTGAATTGGAAGCGTGCGACTCGGCCAGCCTCGATCGTGAGACCGCCGGCAGTGCTGAAATTGGAGCCTCAAGACCTAACGTCGCGGGCCCGCTCAAGGTTGACCCGCGGATGGGGGATACTGCGGGCCGAAGCATTAGGCTGGGAAACCCACGCCAAGTGAGGTTTGTTGTAATTGGGATGGCGGCGGCGGTGCTCGCCGGAGCCGGAATCTACGCCAGTTTTGCTCATCGATTCAATAATGGGGTCGAGCGGCGATTGCCTGCTGTTGCCGGGATTGGGCCGGAGGGCTCGATTCGGCAAGTAGTTACTCCGGTTTCAGACGCCGAAAGGAGCCTGGCACACGACCTCTACCTTAAAGGCCGATTTGAGTGGAACCAGAGAACCCCTGACAGCCTGAATCGCGCGCTCGACGACTTTACGCAGGCAATCGTTCACAATCCGAATGATGCCCATGTCTATGCGGGTCTGGCTGACACCTACGAGATGCTCTTCATCTATGGGAGCCGGCAGGATGATGACGCTCGCGACAGAGCCTTGGTGGCGGCCAGAAAAGCCGTGGAACTGGACGGCTCCTTGTCGGAAGCGCATCGGGCGTTGGGATATGCGATGTGGAGAGCCCGTAACTTTGGCGAGGCAGAAAAGGAACTCAATCTGTCGATCCAGCTCGATCCCAAGGATCCGCTGGCGCACTTGTGGCTCTCCAATGTTCTTGCGAATCAGGGTAAGTATGACGCATGCCTCGTGGAGATCGACAAGGCGCAGGAACTTGATCCTGCTTCAGCTTCGATCCTGGCCATGAAGGGGGAAAGGCTCTATCTGACTGGAAAGAAGGATGAAGGAATCGCGCTTTTGAGGGCTTCGATTCGTTCCGAACCGAAGCTCAGCATAGCGCACCTGTACCTTGCGGAGATCGAATACCAGGAGCGCAACTATCCTGCCTATCTGAGGGAATCCCACGCGGCAGCGGAGAGTCGAAATGATGCCTGGCTGAGGGACGTGACGGCAAAGCTGTCCGCAGCCTACGAACGGGGTGGCGAACGCGGCCTGTTGAATGCAGAGTTTGCGGTGCAGGAAAGCTGCAGCGCGCCGCGCTATTCGTGGGAGGTGGTTTCCAGGACCCGTAAAGCCATTGAATGTTTGAAACAGGACAGAGGATCCGAGGCGCTTCAGCTTCTGGAAGAAGCCAATGCGAATAAGGAGAAGGAATTTGAGGACTTTAAGGCGGCGTTCACTTCGGCTCCTCCCCAAGAGAAGCAGAGGATTGCCTCTAAACTGACCAGCGACCCGCGGTTTCAGGCGCTCATGAAGCAGAAGGCCGATCTTCCAAAGCAGGCGAAACTCGCGGCTTTTCCTGATTCTGGGATCCTGTGAGCTAACTTCGCACCACTCCCTCATCGGGAAGCTAGAAGACTTCAATCGTCTGGAGAATCTTTGTCGTTTGCGTGCGAAAAGGCTTCAATCCTTGCAGGCCAGCTGACAAATTGCGTGCGCCATGTATCCCGCTGCGGTCGCGAAAGCTCTTCCTTGCTGATCCATCACGCCAGTCGATGAATCGACACCTTCAGTGATGATGCCGCCATCCCAATTACTAGCGCGTAGGACTTTGAGCGCCTGATCGCGACCAGCGGTGAGGGCCAGGTGATCAGCGATGCTCCAAGAAGTTGTGAATTTGAGGCGGTAACTTCCGGGAAGGCCGTAAGGCTGATCGGAATAGGAAAACTCGTAGCTTTTGGAATGGAGCCAATGATAAGTGCGCACAAAGATGGGGTCTGTCTCTGCGATGAAGCCCAGTGCAGGCAGCTTCATCAGAGATCCAGGCGGTATCTCGGTAAAGACAAAATGCTCTCCGTCGGTTGCCGACCCAAATATGGGTCCCTCGGAGCCGGGAGCGTTGCCAGATACGCAATGCGCCAGAACAGCGGTATGCAGTGCAGTGGCGCGATCCGTCATTTGCCGTACGTTGTCGGGTTCGTTGAGCTGATTGAAAAGGGAAGCCAGGTCGAGCAGGGCTCGCCAGACCAGCGCATTGTCATAGGTCAAAAAGGACATGCTCTGAAATTCGTCCTGCGAATCCTGCAGGGATGAGTACAATCCGGTCTGCGCGTCATAGCGGGAGAGAAGACGGTCGCGCAACGTGAGAATCGCCGAACGGTGGGCTTGAAGAAAGCCGGTGTCTTTGGTTCGTTTCTCAAAGGCAGCCAGAGCGAGGATCGGCGCAGCGGCTTCGTCGAGTTGAAATCCATCTTCCAGGACAATACCGTCGATGAAGCGGCTATGGGTTCCGGAATTGCGAAGCTGGATGGTGAGCGCGTAGTCCAGCGCATCTGCGGCCATTTTGGGATCGATGTCGAGGAGGGCGGGGAAACTCCAGAGCATGGCATCGCGATCCCAATAGGCGGCCGAGACGTAATAGCGCGGGCTTCGTGAGGTGACGCCCACCAACTGCTCGGTATCGATGGTCTTGCCCCATGCATACATCTCGGTGAACAGAAAGTTTCTGTTCATGAGCGAGTCGAGGTCGGGCTGGCCTGTTGTCTTCACACGCTCGCGGCACCATGCGGCGGCGCGCTCAAGGACTGCGTCTGAGCCATAGCGATCCAACAATTCTCGAAGGGCCCGGGCGTTGTGCGCCGCACTGAATTCTTCGATGCCTGCGCCAAGGATGAACAGAGATTCGGCCGTCTCTCCGGGCGCCAGCGTCAGCGCGCGGCTGGCATCAATCGTAGGAGAAGATGTGATCGGCGGAGCG